>Ga0190361_1000121_pt1 | contig 31816 bp, 27 predicted proteins | sample 48721845_MG_FD_161273 | JGI IMG/M metagenome (GOLD analysis project Ga0190361, IMG submission 161273) | Hydrothermal vent microbial mat bacterial communities from Southern Trench, Guaymas Basin, Mexico - 4872-18-4-5_MG | ecosystem: Environmental > Aquatic > Marine > Hydrothermal vents >... | reverse complement strand
AGCATCCCAATTTCTTTTTACATCTTGCCATTCGCATTTAGGAATTGGTTTTTCTGCTTGAATGGCTAAACCTAAAGTAAATTTTAATTTTGTTGAAGGAAAACTTGGTTCACAAAAATCAAAACCTATTTTATTCCATTTGCTTTTCCCACTTATTCTGCCAAAAAATTCTCCTTTAGCCGCACCGGCTGCATCATGAAGATAATCTCTCCAATAACGTTTTACATAAAACAAGGGCCTCTGACCTTGAAAACCCTTAACAAGTGCTTCAGCCAAATTATAAGCAAATCGATTAATAAACATTTCGATTGTGCTATCAAGCACCTGAGCAATCCCATATTCTTTAATAAAATTAATAACTGTTCTCAAATCCACCCTTGCTTCGTGAGCAGGGGCATCAACTATAAACTGTCCTCTCGTCTCCTTTGGCCTAAACAAAAAGAGAAAAGAAGACTGAAAAACCAAAATTATTAAGAGAAAAATGATAAGAATTTTCTTTCTTTTAGTCATTTTTATTTTTATCCTCTTTTTTATATTTTAATTCTTTTTGTTTTATTGAGCAAGAGTTTCTAAAAGCATTTGCTTTAAAGTATTATCATCAAACTCTTTTAAAAAATTTTCATCCATACCTGAGGCAATAAGAAGTTCTCTAATCTGCTCTGGGCTCATTTTCTCAATTACTGACTTAAAATCATTACCTGATAAATTATTCAAAGAAGAATTAGTATTATTTAAAGAATTTAGAGAATTATTCTTTTTTAATTCCTCAAGGGTTTCCTGATAGGCCTGCTTTAAAGTTTGGTCATCCAATTTATCCAAGGTTTCTTTAGGAAAGCCGGATTTTTCTAAAAATTCCCTGATTTCCTGAGAAGAAAGATTTAAGGGCAAATTAGAAAAATTGTTTAACTGATTTTCATTTGAACTAAAAAGGGTAGATAAAGGACTATTTTCTAAAGAAGTTAAATTGTTTGATTCTGCTGAAGGTAAGAAAGTCCCGGCTGCTCCTAAATAGCCGCAATCTTCTCCTTCAGGACAAAGAGGGTCATGATGAGAGTCCACTTCTTCTTTATCTGAATACCCGTCAGAATCAGTATCTTCTAAATAAGGACTAGTGTGATAAATATATAATTCATCAAAGTCAGAAAGTTTATCTTTATCCGTATCTTTTGTTTTTAATAAAGCAACTCTTTTTATTTCTTCTTGTTTTTTAAAAAGTTCCCAACCCACTTTTTTGCTAAAAGGGCTTTTAATTTGATTTTTAATTAAAGTGAAACCAGCAATAATAACTATTAAAGATAAAGTAAAAAGAAAGAAGACCATTAAACTTCTTTTATTTGAAGTTTTTTGAGGAAAATCATCTTCAAACTCCTCTTTTTCTATTTCTATTTCTTTTTCTATTTCTTTATCCATATCTATTTATCAATTTCTGCTTCTAATATATTATATTCTATTTTATTAATTTTAGCCAGTCAGACAAACTCAGTTCTTCTGCCCGTTGTTCCAAATTAATCCCCTTTTTCTCTAAAGTTTTTTGCCAATTTTTATTTTTAAAAAAAGAAGCAAGATTATTCTTTAATTTTCTCCTTTTAGCGGAAAAAGCGGCTTTAATCAAAGAAAAAAATTTTTTTTCTTCTTCTTGACTAATCTTTTTTCTCTTTCTTCTTATTCTTATAACTAAAGAATCAACCTTTGGCTTTGGGAAAAAATTATTTTTAGAGACAGAAAAAAGTGATTCTACTTGAGCGTAAAATTTAACTGATAGAGAAAGAATATTCTCTTTACCTGAAGAAGCAATTATTTTCTCTCCTACTTCTTTTTGAACCATTAAAATCATCTCTTTTATTTCAGGAAATTTTTCTAAAACTTTTCTTAAAAAAATACCAGTAATCTGATAAGGTAAGTTGGCAACAATTTTAATTTCTTTTGATTTAAATTTTCTTAACCAATTTTTATCTTGAAAAAAATTTAAAGCATCGGCTAAAATCACTTCAACATTTTCTATTTGTCTTTTCTTTATCTCTTCCTCTAAAAAAGAAAATAGTTTTTTATCCTTTTCTAAAGCAATTACTCTCCCTGCTTCTTTTGCTAAAGAAAAAGTTAAAGCGCCTAAACCAGCGCCAATTTCTAAAACAACATCTTCTTTCCTTAAGTTAGCCGCTTCAACCATCCTTTTTGCCACTGAAGGAGAAGTTAAAAAAATCTGCCCCCATTTTTTTTGAGGACAGAAATGATATTTTCTAAAGATATATTTAATTGTCTTTAAAGAAAAAACATTCATATATATTATTCTACCACTACATTAACCAACTTTCCATAGACATAAATAACCTTCTTAATCTGCTTGCCTTGAATATACTTTTTAACTTTTTCTCGAGATAAAACTAATTTTCTTATTTCTTCTTCTGGAAGATTAATTTTTATTCTAATTTTATCTCTTACTTTCCCATTTACTTGAATAACTAATTCTTTCTCTTCCTCAATGATTAAATCAGGGTTATATTTTGGCCAATCCTCCTTGAAAATGGTTTCCTGATGGCCTAATCTTTGCCAAAGTTCTTCACAAATATGTGGCGCTGCCGGGGCTAAAAGTTTCAATAATGTTTCTAAATAAATCCTTGGCTGAGTAATTTCCTTAAAAGACACTTCACGAAGTTTATTTAAATATTCCATCAAAGCACTGACTGCTGTATTAAAACGAAAATTATCAATATCTTCAGAAACCTTTTTTATTGTCTTATGTCTTATTCTTTCTAATTCTAAACTAAGGTCTTTATCTTCTAATGCCTCTTTTTCCTCTGAAGATAATTTAAGATAAGAAATAACTAAATTCCAAACTTTTTCTAAAAATCGATAGACGCCAACTACTCCTCGGTCATTCCATTCTACATCATATTCTGCCGGACCCATAAAAAGTTCATAAACTCTCATTGTATCTGCGCCGTATTTCTCAAAAAACTCATCTAAACCAACTACATTCCCTTTTGATTTACTCATCTTTTCACCTTTATAATAAATCATTCCTTGATTAAAAAGTTTTAAAAATGGCTCTTCAAATTCTACCAAACCAATATCAAACATAAACTTAGTCATAAACCGCGCATAAAGAAGGTGAAGAATAGCATGCTCTATACCACCAATATATAAATCAACTGGAAGCCACTTCTTTACTTTTTTAGAAGAAAATATCTTCTTATCATTTTTAGGATCAGCATAGCGAGTAAAATACCAAGAAGAACAAACCCATTGAGAAATTGTATCCGTTTCTCTACGGGCTGGACCACCGCATTTAGGACAAGTTGTTTCAACAAATTCTTTAACTTTGGCTAAAGGTGATTCTCCGGTTCCTGTTGGCTTAAAATCTTTTATTTCTGGCAAAAGAACTGGCAATTGTTCCTCAGGCACAGGCACTTCTCCACATTTTTCACAATAAACAATAGGAATAGGTGCTCCCCAATATCTTTGGCGAGAAATTAACCAATCGCGTAAATGATATTTCTTAGTTACTGAACCAATTCCTCTTTTTTCTAACCAAAGAGCAATCTCTTCTCTGGCTTTAGATGAAGATAGACCAGAAAATTCTCCTGAATTAACTAAAATCCCATCTTCAATAAAGGCACCTTTTTCTATCTGCGAATGTCCTTTCTCTGGCCTAATAACCTCAATAATATCTAAATTGTATTTTTCAGCAAAAGCAAAATCCCGTTCGTCATGAGCCGGCACAGCCATTATTGCTCCAGTTCCATAATCTAAAAGAACATAATCAGCCAGCCAAATAGGAACCTTAACTCCATTAACCGGATTTATAGCATAAGAACCAGTAAAAACACCGGTTTTTTCTCTTTCTTGATTACTCCGTTCAATTTCTGACATTTCCTTGGCTTTTTTGATATATTTTTGAACTTCAACTTCTTTATCAGGAGTAACTAAATAAGGGACCAAGGGGTGTTCTGGAGAAAGAACAACGTAGGTCATACCAAAAATAGTATCAATTCTGGTAGTAAAAACTTTTAATCTTAGAGGATCTTCTGGCTTGCCTGAATTAATAAAAATAGGAGAAATATCTTTAACATCTTTTAATTTTAATTTTTTCTTACCTTGATAAAAAATTTCTAAAGAAAATTCTACGCCATAACTTCTGCCTATCCAGTTCTTTTGCATTGTTTTCACTTTTTCTGGCCAATCTAAAAGGTCTAAATCATCAATTAAACGGTCAGCATAATCTGTGATTTTAATAAACCACTGAGTAAGCATTTTTTTCTCTACTTTTGTGCCACATCTTTCACATTTTCCATCAACTACTTCTTCGTTGGCTAAAGATGCCTGACAGTGAGGGCACCAGTTTACTGGTGCTTGTTTCCGATAAGCCAATCCTTTTTTATACAATTGAAGAAACAACCATTGAGTCCATTTATAATAATCATAATTACAGGTAATGATTTCTCTTTCCCAATCATAACTCAAACCAGCGCGATTTAAATCGCGCCGAAAATTAGCAATATTCTTTTTTACGCTAACTTGAGGAGGGATATTATGGGTCAAAGCATAATTTTCTGCAGGTAAACCAAAAGCGTCAAACCCCATTGGATGAAGAACATTATATTTTTCCATTCTTTTCTTTCGGGCAATAACATCAGAAAAAGTATAACCGCGCATATGACCAACATGAAGTCCTTCTCCTGAAGGATAGGGGAACATATCTAAACAATAAAATTTTTCTCCTTTTGCTTTGTCATTAGTTTTATGAAGACCCTTCTCTTGCCAAATTTTCTGCCACTTTTCCTCTATTTCTTGAGGATGATAATTATCAGTTGATTTTTGCGAAGTTTCTGATTTTTTCATAATTAGTTTAATTATTTCTTTTCTGAAGAAATCCTAACACTCCTAAGATAATTTATCAAGAAAATTTCTTTTTAAATAAGAGAAAATTTTAAAATATATTTTTTATTTCTTCCCAAACATTCTTTGCATTTTTTCCAATTTTTCTGCCTTTTGAGCAAGTCGCTCCGCATAATCATTGTGCTTGCCTCTAAACCTTTGAGCCATTTCAGTTATCTCTGCTGGATTTTTCAATCTAGTACTGAGAATATAAGCATTATCATAATCTCCTTTTTCCAGAGAGTCCATTGCTTTCTTCAATTTTGAATCCTTTTCTTCTTCTTCTACTTTTTCTTGTTTTTTAATACTCATCTCCTCTGGCTTTATACCCATTTCTTCAGGAGATAAATTTCTTGTTTCTGGATTAAACATAGTTTAAAACTCCTTTTCTATTTACGAAAATAATATCGTAAATAGATTAAAACTATTTTTAAGTAAAAATACCCCCGAGAGGAATCGAACCTCTATAACCAGCTTAGAAGGCTGGTGTTCTATCCATTGAACTACGGGGGCTTAAAGAAATAAAATAATATATTTTTTTAATAGTTTTCATATCAAACGCCTTGATTTTGTTTACTTTTTAATAAATTTATCTTTTTCTTTTCTTTTTTTGTTCTAAGAAAAAACGATAAAACTTTTTTGTATAAAGACCATATACCTTTGCCTTAGTTTTTTCTCCCAGTTGTTCTCTCAATAAACCAATCTCATAACTGCCTAAAGCAATTTCTCCATGGATATACTTTTCCAAATCTTTAGTTGTAGGAAGATTAGGTTCTAAATTTATTCCTCTATTTTTTAAATTTTTAAAAACCTTTAGAGCATAAGCCCAGGCATTTCTTTCTTCTCTGGCTCGCAATTGATGAAATTTCAAAAAGTGCCTTAAAGAAACTGGCCAAGGCCGACTTTTAGGAAGTTTAACTAAAATTTCCTTATCTGTAGGGAAAATTCTCTCTTCTAATTTTGCTTCTTCAATATCATCTTCTATTCTGGACTGAGCACGAAAGACATTGTTTGTTAATTCCTTTGGCTCATGGCTATGGCCAATCTCATGTAAGAGAGACAAACGACTCCCATCTTCTTGTAATGAACCATAAGAAATTATTCTTAAAATAATTCTGTCATTTTCATCTCTCACTGGATAAAGACCATAAGGATCTATTCTCTTTTCTTCGTTTTGATAAAATTCTTTATTATAAGCAACCCTTGTCAAGATAGTGTCTTTATTAAGAAATTTAGCCAGATTTACCTCCTTGCCTTCTTTTGTCTTAATTATTAAAGACTCAGTAACAAAAACTTTTGTTGTCTTATTATAATCTACAGCATAAACTGTTTCCTCAACAATACCTAAGGGAATTTCTCTGACAATTTTTACTTTTTCTTTGCCTTCTCTGGCTAAAGCCAATTTTTCTCGGATTGATTCAGGCGTATCTAATTTCCTTTCTTTATTTCCTTTTTCAATCTCTTCCAACTGGGGATAATAAATTGAATTTTCTCTTTCTCTCATCTCTTGATTCTCTAATTTTTCTTTATCCTAATAAAAATTTCTCTTTTTGTCCAGTCGTATTATAATAGAATTATGGAAAAAACTTTTATTTACAACTCCCAAAATAAAAAAAGAATAGATAAATTCTTAGTAGAAAAAATTGCTGGTTTTAGTCGTTCAACTTTCCAGAAGTTTATAAAAGAGGGAAAAATTTTGGTTAACCAAAAAAGGGTATGCCCTGATTATCTTCTCAAAAAAGAAGACATAGTTGAGATAAAGATAAAAAAACAGAAAGAACTAACTCCTCAAAAAGGAGAAATAGAAATTATTTTTGAAAATAAAAATTTCTTGGTCATCAATAAACCCGCTGGCTTGATAGTGCATCCAACAGCAAATCATCTTCAAAATACTTTAGTTAATTTTTTACTTTATCAATATCCTGAAATAAGAAAAGTTGGAGAAAATAAATTAAGGCCAGGCATTGTTCATCGCTTAGACAAAGACGCTTCTGGCTTGCTCGTCATTGCTCGAAACCAAAATGCCTTTAAACACTTAAAAAAACAATTTTTAAATCATTTAGTTAAAAAGGAATATCTTATTTTGGTCTATGATTGGCTTAAAGAAAAAGAAGGGGAAATTAGTTCTCCGATTAGTCGCTCAAAAGGATTGAAAATGAATATTTTAACCGGCAAAAAATGGCGAACTGCCCTGACTAAATTTCAATTAAAGGATTATTACTTAAACCCTAACAATCAAAAAGAAAAATATAGTTTGGTTCGAGTAGAAACAAAAACTGGACGAACTCATCAGATAAGGGTTCATTTTAAGTCAATTGGCCATCCAATAGTTGGTGATAAAATTTATCGTTTTAAAAAATTTAAGCAACCTAAAAATTTCTCAACTCTTTTTCTTTGCGCAGTTAAATTAGGCTTTTTTGATTTAAAAAATCAATGGAGAGAATTTCAAATTTCTTTACCTAAAAACTTAAAAGAATTTTTGAAAAACTTAATAAGAATTGACAAAAAAGAAAATCTTGTTTAGGATTATTTATACTTATATAATTAATTAAAGATATGACTGAAGAAAAAAACGACTGGCGGGAAAAAGTAAAGCCGGGAATGACGGTAAGGGTCCATCAAAAAATTAAAGAAAAAGGACCAAAAGGAGAAAAGGAAAGAATTCAAATTTTTGAAGGTATTGTCTTGGCTAGAAAACATGGTAATGAAAAAGGAGCAACCATTACTGTAAGAAAGGTCTCTAACGGGATTGGCGTAGAAAAAATTTTCCCTCTCCATTCTCCTAATATTGTTAAAATAGAATTTTTAAAGCAGGCAAAAATACGCCGAGCAAAACTTTACTATTTAAGAAATTACAAAAAGAGATTAAGAGAAAAGAAAATCTCTTAATCTGGGCTGGGATGGTGGAATTGGTAGACACGCTGGCTTGAGGGGCCAGTAGCTATTTAATAGCTGTGGGAGTTCGAATCTCCCTCCCAGCACCATATGGACGGTTAGCTCAACGGTAGAGCGCTTCGTTTACACCGAAGAGGTTGTAGGTTCGATTCCTACACCGTCCACCATTTTAAAAGTATTACTCAAAAAAATGGCTAATATTATCATTGGAATTATTATAATGATTGTCGGATTTTTGATGGTCTGGAAAACAATATGGTTTTACAATTTTTTTGGTCGGATTGGTTGGGCAGAGAAATATATATCAACTGAAGGTGGTTCTTATTTAGCTTACAAACTAATAGGGATATTAGCGATTTTTATCGGTTTCTTTTTGGCAACTGGCTGGATTAATGATATTTTAATAGCCATTTTTGCTCCCAAGCATAAAGGGGGCTATTAAGGGCCAGTAGTTCAGTTGGTTAGAACGCCTGCTTTGCAAGCAGGAGGTCAGCGGTTCGAATCCGCTCTGGTCCATAAAAATAAAATTTTAAATATAATTGATAATCAATTCTTTAAAAAGGAGGGTAAAATTGAAAAAGAAGTTAATCCAGATTCTGCTTAGTTTGAAAAAATTCGTTTCTTCTTAAGGGCTTCACTAATTTGCCGCCTAATTAGTTGCGGGGATAACAGGGCTTAAATAATAAAACAAAAATCAGCCGGCGGGATTAACACACCGACGGATTTTTTGCGTTTAATAGAAAACTGCTAGTTCAACTCTTATTTTTTAACAAATTTTATTGATATTTTTTCTTTTGATAAAAATTGCAATAATAATTCCTGCTATCAATATAGCAAGAAATATCAGCCATTGCCAATTGAATTTCTTGATTGGTGTAAGCTTAATCTTTGAAGTAATAATATCTCCTTCTTTTATCTCAAATTCCTCTGATTGATAATCTTGATAGCCAGAAGCAGTAACAGTGAGATAATATTTTCCTTCTGGTACCAAAAAATAGTATTCGCCTGTTTTATCTGTCACCTGTGGGTTTTCTTGGTCATATTTCTGTGCTTCCCATAGTTCAAATTTGTTTGTTTTTGAATTAAAGACATAGAGGGAAATTTTTGCGTTCGGAATTCGTAATTGTTTACCATTGACTGATTGATAAATATATCCTTTAGGATCAATTACAGTTTCAGTTTCGACATCTTCAATTGTTCCATCCTTATAATAAAGGGTGGTTTTAATAGTATATTCCCCGGCTACTTCTGGCATTTTAATTTCTCCCTCAAAAACCCCATCTCCATCTTTGTCGGTTAAAGTATATTCTGCTACTTGTCGAGTTTGCGCATGCACTACAGGAGTGATAAAAGGAGAAGCAAATTTATCATTATTTATACTACTACTTTCTCTAGGTTTATTGAAAATAATAGTCACTTTAACTTCTTGGGCAGGTCTTAATGGCTTGATAACTATTTTTAATTTTAAACCGGTAACTAATTTAAAGAATTTTTGAGAAGTATTGGACTTAATAACAATATTACCTTGGGTTGAAGTGAAAGTTAGAATATTCGCTTTGATTTCTCCCGAAGTAGACGGGTTTGAAGGTTCCTTAAGAGTAGATGAAACTGATGAAGTCGATACTTCTGGTACAGAGAACTCTCCAGTTAATTTTGGTTTAATAATAGGCCTCTCTCTAGAGGAAACTTCAGAAATTTCTTTTGGTTTAGGAATAATTTCTTCTTTTTTCTCTTTTTTAGAAGTAACATCAAGAATAATAGAATCAGAAACAACTTCAGAAGATTTACTCCATGGCGTAAAAAATTTAGCATAAATAGTATAAATCCCATTAGGACATTCTTCTTGACCTTCGCAAATATCCCAACTATATGAAGGTTGATAAGGAATTTGGCCGGTTGAATCTATTCCTGTAAAATCAGGATTATTAGAAATTTCCATCCTTTCTGTATCAGAACCGGCAAATAATTTTAAGGTTACAAACCGACTATTAGTTATCTTGTCTCCATCATTAATGATAATTCTGAATCCTCCTTGAGGATTTTCTGCTGTTGGAGCTGGAGGGGTGGGTGGGTTATACCAAACGCTCGGCATTCTTCCTCCGCTACAGTTATTTGTAGATTGGACTAAAGAAATAGTATTAGTTTCAACTCCATCTCCATTTCTATATTTAACTATGTAAGTATATGAAGTACCACAAGAGAGTCCTGTATCTTGCCAAGAATTGGTTTGAATCCAACCAGAATTAGAACCAGTAGTAGTATTTTCAAAATAATAGCCAGAAGAGCCAGAATCGTCATTGGGGAAACTATCTACAGATAAAGTGATACTATTCGTACTGACTGAAGAAGCAACTAAATTGGAAGGCGTATCAACTAAAGTATATCTTGTTGCTGATGTTCCGTAATTAGAAATATTACTTACATTATCCTTAAATTGTACATCATAAGTATATTGAGTATTTTCTGCTAAAGATGAGTCAATAATTGAGGTTATACTAATTTCATTAAATCCTAATTCAGTTGTGCCATTCCTCCTTACTTGCCATTGATAAAGCCCAGAGCCGTTTTCTGTTACAGTTGACGGTTTGATAATCTCGATTGATGAAGTAGTGATTGTCCCAAAACTTGGAGCGCCAACCGATGAAGGAGCTACATTGTCGATTCCAAAAGCAGTGGAAGTCACCCAGGAATCAGCGCTAACTATGCCATCATTTGGTCTGATTCTCAGATAAACTGTGCTATCTTCTATATTAGGTAAATCGGCAGTGCTATCCCAAATAAAGATATGGTCAGTACCCGGAGTAGAGGTACTATTTAATCCTGTCAATCCTTCTGATGCACCGCCTGCATCTGTAGTGTCATACCAAGTTGAACCATCAGTTGAATACTCAATACCTGATGAAACAGTTTGGGAAATGTTTAAAGTATCGCTTTCATCATCAATTAAATTATAATTTACCATTACATCACCAGATTCCCAAGTTGAGAAATCATTGTCAAAAGTAGCAGAGGGAGCAGTATTAACAGAATAAGTTACTTCAATATTATCTAATTGGACTAATTGGAAGCCATCTGAATGTAAAAACGCCTTAAATAAAAAGTTTCCATCGCCTGTTGGGAAGGTGGAAATGTTATCATTTATTTCTTCGGCTGTATTAGATTGACTATAAGTACCATCAGAAGTTGTCCAGCCAGAATCATAATAATATAACCAAGTAGCACCGCTGTCATTGCTTAAAACATATTTTATCTCTCCGCCATTTTTAGTAGCTGTTTCAGTAAAAGTAGATAAAGAAGTAAAGTTTAAGGAATTAGCGACAGTTGGTTGAATAGTAGGATTATCAGTAGCATAATATGGACCAGTAGATTCTCCTATCTTCGTAACGCTAACTTTGTTCTGGTCATCAATATAATGATATAAATATAAATGGCCAAATCCCACATACCATATATTTGTCTTTCCTTTAATATAATCTAAATGTTGTAACTGCCATCCAGTAGACCAGTCAATATTTTTTGGATGCATCATCATATGATAAATACCTCCAGCATTTACTACTGAATCAAATTTATTATTGGCAGTAGTTAAATCACCATCCTCCAACCAAAGAGAACCACCGACAGTATAATGGCCATTTGCAAACGAAGCGTCTGAGAATGAATCGTCGTCAGAATCTGTAATTCTATCAACTATGTACTTATATTCTTTTATTTTTTGCTGAATAGTAAAATCAGAATGTCCATAGGGTCGTAGCCAAGCATAAACATACTCTGAAGAATTTTTTTTATTTAAATCAGGTAAATCTAAATTATTAATTATCTCAGTTTTTGAATCGCCAATTTCCTCGTCGTATCTATCAATGACATAACTGTCACCGTTATCCCAATCATTATCAGTTCCTCCAGAGAGCCCTGCAGAGCAAGTAATTGATGTTGCGTTGCTGGAAGTTATTGTACAAGAACTGCCATCAGTACTATTAACAATTGTCCAGCCAACCAAATTACGAGTATAACCATCAGCATCTACGGGGAAGCTTGCTTCAGAATCTGTCATGGTGTATTGCTCGTTATCAGAACCAGTGTGGGTTCCGGTATAGTAATAGGAATATATATTGCCAAGATGTTCTCTTGAATGAGATGCTGGTTCAATATAGCCAGCATCTATTTTAGGTTGAATGTCACTCCAAATTGCAGCCGGATGATTATATTTTCGCACTCCGTGAGTTATTATTCCTGGAGTAAGCCAAATATTTCTACTAGTAAATGCATCGCAGGCGTTTTGAAACCCTGTATTATTTAATTCATCACCATCCCAGTCATCAGCAGTGGCAACTACTGCTGCGTCTCTGTTATCATAATAATCCGGAATGCCTTGATAGGTTACATCCACAATTTGATCCCATGCGTCAGTAATCTTCAGATGAATTTCATCACTTGTGCTACTAAAAGCAACAGAAATATAAGCTCTATTATTTGAGTAATCAAACCTTACTGCTTCAATGCCATTAAAGAAATCACTGCTTGTTTTTTCTGTAATCTGTGTCCAGTTTCCATCTTCGGTATATCTTTTATATGCTTTAAGGTTAGAAGAACCTGGAGGAATAGAAAATTCATATGTGATTGGATAGGATAAACCGTAGTCATTGTGGGTTGTTGAATCAACGGATATTTTTATATAGTCATAGGGAACGCTTATTTGCTTAAGCATGGTTTGGCCGAGTGATATTTCAATTTTATCAGAGTCAAAAGTATAATTTGAGGAAGTAGTAAATGGCCAACTGTGAGTAGCCGCTATAATATTGAAACTATCAGAAGTGGCTTTGGTTAAACCAGGAGAAGTAGCGTCTAAAGTATAGCCAGTTCCTGTTCTATTGATACTTAAATCATTAAAAACAGCTACACCACTTGAAGCAGTTTTAATGGTTGTTCCAGATAAAGTCCCTCCTCCCGGGTTGTTGTTTATCTCTATTGATACATTAGTAGAATTGTCATTAGTACAAAGATTATTGTATTGGTCCCTTATTTCAACAGTTATAGGAGGTAAAATAGTTTCTTTTACTGAGGTATTAGTCGGTTGTTGGGAAAAGTTAAGATTATCAGGAGAACCTGGATTTACAACCAAATCTAAATCATAAGAAGGGTCACCTGTTGAATCAATAGTTCCATCAGTAACATCAATAGTTGTTGTTTCAGCTTTGTAAGCTATTAAAGTGACTGCTCCAGGATCAGATACACCATTAGTAAAATGCACCATAACAGGAGAACCAATATTTACTCCCTCTATTGTAGGAGTTGTTCCATCAGGAGCAGATGAAGGTCCGGAAAAGGTTAACAATTTATTCCCAGTATAGCTTGTTAGTACATTACCACTTGAATCGTAAGCAGTTATTGTTAATTCGTTACTTTCTCCTGCAGTCATTGTACCTGCCCCTGTTACTTTAAAATAATTATTGTATTCCTCTTCACCCCAACTAACCAAACTATCAATTTGTGAATAATAAAGAGCTTTTATTTCAGATTCGCTCAAAGCAGTATCCAAAATCATTACTTCATCTATTTTCCCTGGAAAATTTTGATCAAGAGGTTCAAAGGCTCCAATATAAACTTTAGAAAACGGACCAGCCGCTGCAGAAGCAGAAGAAGTCCCAACTAAAACACCATCTCTATATGTCTGGTGATTATTTGATGCTCGACTAACAAAAGCAAATTGATGCCATTGATTTGATAAGTCAGAGCCGGCTTCGTCTATGATATTCTTACCCAAATTTCTCCAAAAAATCCTTGTCCCGCCTGAACCCAAATAGTTATCATTCGGATAAAAACTTAAATCATCTGTACCTTGAAAAGTTAAGGCTGCTTTACTCACGGCATTACCGTTTGCATTAAACCAAAATAATACTGTAAAATTAAAAGTCGTAGGCAAAGATAAAAGAGAATCGTGTGTTATATCTATATAATCATCCAATCCATCAAAATCTAAAGCACCATTAACTTTACCCAAAACCAAATCATCCGAATCCATAAAGCCATAACTTGTTCCATCGTTATTGTTAGCCGTCGAATCCTTTATTTTGGAAGCAGTATCTGAAGGATCCTCTGCTAAATGCCATACTCCTTTGTAATTTGAATTGTAAACTTCTGGTCTTGAACCAATGTCTCCGACATAAGTAGTATTATCCGGTTGAGAATTATCATAATAGATGTATAATTTGGTATCAGTAGAACTTGAAATAACCCAATCTGATTTTGAAACGTGCAAAATAAACTCCTTATTGATTGGATCCCACTTTTCTTTTTCAACGTATAATTGAGTTGTACCATCTGATTTAGTCACAGCTATTTTTTGCCAATTGTCACCTACTTCGTCAAAAATAGAGGAAACATCGGCATTATTCTGTCCGACCGAAATCCCACCTTTTAGAACAATGGGAAGTCCTGTTATATCACTATCTATTTTAGTATGGTCTATTGTTATTTCTCTCCTGTGTTGCCAATTTCCCAACCAACCAGGGGCAGCCTGGACTTCTTGAAGTGACGGGATAAACAAAAGTACACCACCTATAAAATGGATTATCAAAATAAGAGTTAGTAAGACAGAAACAATTTTAGGAAAATGGAATCTTTTTACTAACCTGTGTATTTCTCTATTAATTTTTGAAAGAATTAGGTTAATCATATTATTTTTCTGTTAAGAAAGTCTGGCAGTTTGTAAATTGATGACTTCTAAATAATGATTTTGCAGACTCTTTTCCCAAAAGTCACCATCAGCATAGCAAATAACTAAAGTTAAAATTATGGTCAGATAATCCAAATTTAAAAAACAAACCTAATTCTTTAATATCTAGCGCATTCAAAAATATAGCTTACTAAAAATAAACCCTGTTGCGAAAAATAGGCTAAGTTAAAAGAGTTAAAAGAAATATTTTTTTATTAAGAATATCAATCTTTAACAAAACTGACAACCTTCTGAGTATTACATAGTCAAAACCAACAATTAAAATTGATAAATAAATTGAGTCAAACATAAACTTTTAAAATTATTTTGATAAAGTTGGATGTAAGTACTAGAGAAAGATGTAATTACTAGAAAACAATAAAATTTTTATCCTTTTAAACCATTGAACTCAATTTTTAAGCTTTACTGTCCTGCCTAGATTTTCTCGAATTAATAAACTCAGCAAATTTATTCTTTTTGATTAAAAATAGTCTCTACTTTTAAAATGTAAAACTTTGTTAGATTAGCTTATCGCTAAAAACAGTGTCCTTTTTCAGAATTATGGATAAGAATCTACGAAACAGACTCTGCCGTCTCGCCAACAAATTAGGATAGTAGTTAGAACTCAACGTCAGGGTTTTGCTAATATGGTAAGTTTTAACTTTTTTAAAACATTCCTCAAAAATATTTTAGGATAAACTTATAACTTGAACTGGACTTGTCCAGTTTTTATTTTTTCTTAACCTTGACAAAGATATCAAAAAATGTTATTCTAAAAATAGCAAGTTGAAAAACAGAAAGGAGGAAAAATGTCTAAAACAACTATTCTGGCTCTAATCTTTAGTGGGTCGCTGCTGGTTATTGTTGCAATTCTTGGGGCTCTTTCTCAAAATCTTGAATTTGCTATCTTTTCGCTAATTTTAATTTTTGGGCCCGCTGCAGTAATGGCTATAATAACCGGCTCCTTGGACGCTTCACCAACTTTATTGCAACTGGCTGCCGTCTTCACCGTAGCAACTATAACTTTAGTAACGATTCTTTCATTAAAAAACATTGAGGCTGCTATTGGCTTGGCTTCTCTGGCCGGAAGCATTTTCGCAAGTATTCTTCTTCTCTTTGACAAAGAAAAAGACAAAAATAAACGTTTAGCCACAATGCTCTCATTTACTGTTGTTTTAATGTTGGAGGCAGGATCGATGGGTGGAGTAATATCTGTTTTAACAACCTAAAATGATTCGGGCTCCTTTTCAAAAGAAAAGGAGCCTCTTATTTTAAATCAAATCTAATCTCTTGACTTTTATTAAAAAAATGATAAGATAAAGAAAAAGGAGGGAGAAATGCTAAAGAAAGTAAAGGTAGTTAACCCAGATTCTGGTTGCTTTGAGAAGATAGGAGAAATTATCGGCGTCCCCTCTCCACATGGTCTGTCTGAAGAAGAGAAGATTAAGCAAAGAATGAAAGAATACGAGGCTAAAGTAGATGAGTATTATTTAGTTCGCTTTCCAGATGGACAAATTTTGAATTTTGGTGCCTGGGAATTAATTCCCGTGGATTAAATCATTCTTTAACAATCCGCAAAATGCGGATTGTTTTTAAAAAAATTGACTTTTACCAACAAAGAAGTTAAAATATTTTTAAAATAATCTTCTTGCTTTTTAGAAATAAATTTGTTAATATCTAAAAAGTTTGATATCCGATGCCGAGGTAGCTCAGTGGTAGAGCAGAGGACTGAAAATCCTCGTGTCGGCAGTTCGATTCTGCCCCTCGGCATTTGTTTGTAAATTTTTCTCTTGAAATATAAACAAATATTTAGCGTGCTGTTTCTTAGCCCGCTATAGCCTGAGTCGGGGATTGGCCTAGTGGTTTAAGGCGCATGCTTTGGGAGCATGAGATCGTGGGTTCGAATCCCACATCCCCGATTGAGGCAATAGCAGGCAGGAAAGAGAAAAATTTTAAATTCAAGTTTTGCTACTCTAATAACAAAAACCAATCTCTAAAGATTGGTTTTTAAAATAAAATTTTAAGCAAAATTAAATTTAAGATTCCTCTTCTATCTTTTTTAGCAAATTCTCTAAATCCATTTCCTGAGGAATTAATTCTGTGTCCAGTCCCCAATTCTCCAAACTTTTGCGCGCATTCTCACCTATCTGTTTAGTAAAAACTTTATCTGCACGAATTGCTTTAGCAAATCTTGTGCCATAAGGGGCTTCTTTTTTAAAATAAGGATTTTCTATTACTTGTTTCAAAATTGTTTTACCTTGCTTTCGGTCAATAAGAAAATATTTCTGACTGCCCAAGCAAGCGGCTATATTCTTTTCATCTTTTTCTAAAGGTACAATAAATCTTTTTCCTTGTTTTGGCGGGCCAATTTTTTCAAATTCTTCTTTTTCACCTATTTTCTTCCCAAACCAAGGTAAAATAATATTTTTATTAAGTTCCTCATAACTCTCTAAAGAAATAATAATCTGTTTTAATTCAGGAATATTTTTTAACAATCTTTCTTCCAAAGTATCTAAATACTCTTGCGCTTCTTTTATTTTTAAATCAGGTGGGAGTTTTATTTTAATCTCGGCTAAATTATAAGAACCAATCTTTCTTGTTTTTAAGTCAGAAATTCTTAAATTATGCGCCTGGCAGATTTTTCTAATCCTTTTCTCAACATCCTTATTAGCCACATCTAATAAAGAATCAGTGACCTCCTTTCCTATCTCAAAGGCCTGATAAAGAATATAAATACCTACGCCCAAAGCAACCAGAGCATCGGCTATTTCAAAATAAGAGGATAAAACAACTCCAATAAGAACAGCCAAAGAAGAGAGAGCGTCAGCACGAGAATGTTCTGCATCAGCAACTAAAGCAATACTCTTATATTTTCTCCCGTAAAAAAACTTTAGCCGTGCCAATAATTCGGCAAAAATAAAAGAAGCGGCTATGACAATAAGCGCCCAAAAAGACAAATGAATTGGCTTTTGGCCAAAAAATCTTCCTATACTTTCATAAATAATCCAAAAAGCAGAAATAATTAAAAAGATGGTTACCAAAAATCCTGCTAAACTTTCAGCACGCCAAAATCCATAAGGATGCTTTTCATCCGCTGGTTTTTCTCTCAAACGAATACCCCAAAAGGTAATTAGAGAAGAAAAAACATCCAAACCAGAATGCACGCCATCAGCAGTTAAAGCAAGTGAACCAATAATTGAACCAACAACCAATTTAGTGATGGCTAAAATTAAATTAGCCAAAGTACTAATTAAAGAAACTGATTTTGCTTTCATAAGATTTTAATTATTTATCTTGCTCGAGTCATCGGCTTGCCACATTTAGGACATCTTTCTTGATAACAAGGCCTGCCCCTCTGATGAGGAATACGAGTTCCGCAATAAGGACAAATACATTCTCCAGCCGGTCCAAAACCAAAACCGCCGGGTTGTCTTCCTCTACCACGACCAAAACCCCCTCCTTGTCTTCTTCGTCTTAAACCAAACATAATTATAAGTTTAATTCTAAATTATTTTAATAAACCTTGAACAATAAAATTAACTGCTTGCCTTTGGGTTAATCCGTGAACTATTAATGTTTCTAATTCCTTTTTATTAATTCGGCCAATAGATGCCTCATGAGTAATTTTTGCTAATGGATGCTTGACGATAATTTTAGGTGTAGAAGAAGCAATTGCCTCACCTTGAACGATTTCCTGACAATCTAAATGACCCTGAGCATAAGCACCTTGAGCAACTATTTCGCCAAAAATATCTCCCCGCGCTTTTTCGATTAAAACTAATCTACTTTCTGCTATTCCCTTAGCCCCTCTTTTATCAAGATGGATTGTCTCCTGAATATCTATCTTATCATTCTTTTTACCATAAATTTTGGTAAGAAAAAATGAAGAACTTTTATCTTCCTGATAAGTAAAGTATTCTATTTTCAATTTACCTACTCTTCCTTTAATAAGTTTAAATTCTTCAGAAAACTTTGCTCCTTTCTTTAAAAAGATTTCTGTCTTAGGCCAAACGAAGATTTTTCCTGTGGAAGAATGATAATGCTCTTCTTGATAATTCATTTCTGCACCTTCTGCTAAATGCACCTTTGCCTTCATAAAATGATCAACGCCTTGCGGGAAAGGAAAAGAACAATGAGAAATAAAATTTATTTTTGATTTCTTACCAATGAAAAATTCTGCTTTTATAACTTGCCTCCCTTTCTTAGCCATCAAGCCAAAACAAAGATGAACTGGTTTTTCCATCTTAACACCATTATCAAGATAAATTTTCATTTCTACCCCTTCTTTAATCTTTCTTGTTTTTATCTTTAAACCCTTATGCTCACTTTTGGCTAAAACAGAATTTCCCTCAACAATTATACCAGGGATTTGGGAATCAAGAAAAATGTTCCTGCTCGCCCCGGCTTTTTGAAAAGAAGAAACGATTAAAGAAAATTCATGGGAAAAATCAAGTTTCATTGTCTTAAAATTTTTTTATTTATTTTTCCAATGTGATTACAGGTTTGACAATATTTTTTAAAAAAGAGGCCTATTTCTCCAGGTTGACCCTGCTTAATAATTTCTCCGTTGCAAAGAAGAGAAACGCGATCACTAATAAAAGTTGTCTTTTGGTTATGAGTGATAAGAAGAACAGAAATTCCTTTTCTTTTAAAATCCTTAATTAATAAATAAATAATTTCCAAGGAATTAGCATCAATGCCCGAATCAGGTTCATCAAGAATAACTAACTTTGGCTCTAAAGGAATAAGAGAAGCAAGTTCTATCCTTTTTCTTTCACCTCCACTTAATTCCTCATTAATTATTCTTTTAAGATACAAAGAAGGGTTTAAACCGACTTTTTTAAGACAATCAGCAGGGCTTACTTTACTTTTTTTCAAACTAAGATATTCTTCTACGCTAATCCCTTCAAAATAGGCAGGTCTTTGCCAAGCAAGAGCAATGCCTAACTTTGCCCGTTGATATAAGGACAATTTAGTAATATCTCTATTCTCAAAAATAATTTTCCCCCTTGTTGGGCTATAGCCCTCCAAACCCATAATCAAATTAGCCAAAGAGGTCTTGCCAGCACCATTTAAACCAATAATACTATGTATCTCTCCTTTTAATAAAGAAAAATTAATCTGTTTTAAAATAACCCTCCCATTAGTTTGATAAAAAATGTCTTTAAGCACCAATAATTTCTTTCTCATTTTAGCAATGAATAACTTTTTTCAGTAAAGAAAAATATTTTTTTAATCCTTTCTTATTAAGGCGATAATAAATTTTCAGTCCTTCTCTCTGACAAGAAACTAGCCCTCCTTTCTTTAAAAGGCAAAGATGATAAGAAACAAGATTTTGAGGAAGATTCAATTCTTGCCAAATTTCATTAACATATTTTCTTCCCCTTCCTAAAGTTAGAAGAATTTTTAACCGATTTTTGTCGCTAATAATTTTCAAAAATTTCTCTATTTGAGTTAACTTTAACTTTTTTCCTTTTAGAGAAAATTTTTTGCTTTTACCCATTTTTCCTCATCAATAATTATTGATATTTTATTCAAAATTCAGACAATTGTCAACAAATGATTGACAAAACCCTTATTTAAATTTAGAATAAATAATAAATTTTGTCTTAAATTTAAAATGATGAAAAAAGTAGACGTCCTTATCATTGGCGGAGGACCAGCAGGAGTAGTCGCTGCGGTAACTGCCAAAAAACGCTACCCGGAAAAAGAGATTGCTTTAATCAGAAAAACAGAAAAAGCAATCATCCCTTGTGGCATTCCTTATATATTTTCTCGGCTTTCCTCTGTTGAAGACAATTTAATGCCCGACGCCCCTTTAAAAAATAACGGCATTAATCTAATCATTGACCAAGTAATAAAAATTGAACCTTCAGAAAAAAAAGTAATTTTAGAAAAAGGTAAAGAATTGTTTTATGATAAACTTATCTTGGCTTTGGGTTCGGAAGCCCATCTTATCCCCTTATCAGGAATAGAAAAAGAAGGAGTTTGGTTAATTAAAAAAGATTATGATTATTTAGTAAAATTGCGGGAAGCCGTCTTAAAAGCAAAAAACATTGTTATTGTTGGTGGCGGCTTTATTGGCGTAGAAATTGCTGATGATATAAGTAGAATAAAAAACAAAAATATAAATATTGTTGAATTATTAGACCATTGCTTGGCGGCTAATTTTGACCAAGAGTTTGCCAAAGTTGCTGAAGAACAACTAAAAAATAAAGGGGTAAAAATCTATACTAAAACAAAAATAGAAAATATTGGAGGAAAAGAAAGGGTAGAATTTGTTGAACTAGACAAAGGAGAAAAAATCCCAGCCGATTTAGTCATTATCTCTATCGGCGCTAAACCAAATATTAAATTAGCCAAAGAAGCAGGCATCAATACTGAGGAAAAAGGAGGAATTTGGGTAGATGAATATCTAAGAACTAACATTCCCGACATTTTTGCTGTTGGAGATTGCGCTCAAACAAGAGATTTTGTTACTGGAAAAAATATACCTATTCTCCTTGCCTCAGTAGCCACTAGCGAAGCCCGAATTGCTGCTAATAATTTATATCAATTAGAACTAATAAGAGAAAACAAAGGAACGGTTGGAGTTTTTTCTACTAAGGTTGGAGATTTAGTTTTAGCCGCTGCCGGAATAACTGAGAATCGAGCAAAAAAAGAAGGATTTGATTATATAGTTGGCCAAGCCGAAGCACCTAATCATCATCCGGGAAAATTACCAGAAACAAAATCTATAAAAGTAAAATTGATTTTTGCTAAATCTTCAGAAAACCTACTCTTAGGAGCAGAAATAATGGGACCAGAAAGTATTAGTGAAATGATTAACATTCTTGCCTTGGCTATTCAGCAAAAAACTTCTCTTTTTGACTTTAACACTTGGCAAATTGCTACCCATCCTTTGTTAACTTCTGCCCCCACTGTTTATCCGCTGATTAAGGCCTCCCAAGAAGCAATGATGAAATTAGTTAAAAATAAATAAGCGGGAGTAGCACAGTGGCAGTGCATCGGCCTTCCAAGCCGAGTACGCGGGTTCGATTCCCGTCTCCCGCTCTTTTTATTTTATAATAACTCCCCCGCCTAAACAAAGATTCCCTTGGTAAAAAACACAAAACTGACCCGGAGTAACTGCTCTTTGAGATTTTTCAAAAACTACTTTGAGTCTATTTTTTTTAGGAGGATGTAAAGTTGCCCTAACCAAAGGATGTTTGTAACGAATTTTTACCCTAACTTTTAATTTTTTTGATGGTATATTTTGAGAAATAAAATGAAAAGGACAAAGAGACACTTCTTTTTGAAAAAGTTCTTTTCTATTTTTAGTTACCTGAACAATATTTTTCCTAATATCAATCGCTTTAACAAAATAAGGACCATTAGACAAAGTTAAACCTTTTCGTTGGCCAATGGTGTAAAGAAAAGCGCCTGAGTGCTCTCCTATTTTTCTTCCTTGGGAGTCAATAATAATACCCTTTTTACAACCAAGTTGATTTTTTAAAAAAAGAGAAAGGGGTTGTTTATTTAAATAACAAAAATCTTGACTCTCCCTTTTATTTTTTAATCTAATATCTAACCCAATTTTAATGGCTAGTTGATAAACTTCTTTTTTAGTTAAGTTTCCCAAGGGGAAAATTATTCTTTTAAGCCATTTTTGAGGAAGAAGACAAAGATAGTATGACTGATCCTTATTTTTATCTTTTGCCCGCCAAAGTTCGTATTTTTTTGTTTGAGGATTAAACTTTATTTGAGCATAATGGCCAGTGGCAACATATTCTATTCCTTCTTTTTCAGCAAACTCAAAAAGTTTTTTAAACTTAAAATAACGGTTACAGATAACGCAAGGATTTGGAGTTCTACCCTTTTTATATTCCTGAATAAAATAATTAACCACTTTATCCTCAAAATCTTTTCGACCATCAATTAAATAAAAAGGAATTTTAAATTTATGACAAAAATTCCTTGCTGTCTTTAAAGCGGCTGAATTATCTTTTTCAGAAAAATTCTCATTCTGCCAGCGATTTATTTTTATTCCCACTCCTAAAGGAGCCCACCCCTGCTTTTTTAAAAGATAAGCAACAATTGTTGAATCAACTCCTCCAGATAAGCCAACAATAATTTTATTTTTCTTTATCATCTTTTTGAAGATATTTTTTTATTGCTTTTTTAAGGGTTTGAATTCCTAAAAGAGAACAATGATACTTAATCGGTGGTAAATTACCTATTTTTTTGACGATATCTTGAGGTTTCAGGTTGATGGCTTGATTTATTTTCTTGCCTTTGACCAATTCACAAACAACATCAGCACAAGCAATTGCTGCTGGGCAACCGTATGTTTGGAACTTGGCTTCCCTAATTATTCCTTCTTTAATCTTTAAAAAAATCTTCATTTTATCTCCGCAGATAATATTTCCTTCCTCAGCTACTACATTAGCATTTTTAATTATTCCAACAAATTTTGGTCTTTGAAATCTTCGCAACAATTTTTTCGTATAAAACATAACTTTAAACTAATTTTGAATAATTTCTAAGTTTAGCAACTATTTTTGGTAAAACTTTTATAAAATATCCTATTTCCTCTTCAGTATTAAAACGACTTAAGCTTATTCTCAAACTTCCATTGACTTCTTCTGGCGGTAAACCAATTGCCTGAAGAACATAGCTTGGTTCTAAAGTAAGAGAAGAACAAGCAGATGCCGTAGAAGTACATATTCCTTTCTGATTTAAATAAGCACCAAGCGCTTCTCCTTCAATTCCCTTAAAGGAGAAGTTAATGTTATTAACCAATCTCTTCTTCCCTCTTGGTCCGTTCAATCTTACTCCTCTAATCTCTTTTAAAACAAAATCTATAATTTTATCCCTTAATTTTCTTAAACGAGTAAGGTCTGTCTTCTTGGCTATTTCTACTGCTTTAGCAAAACCAACTATTCCCGGAATATTTTCTGTCCCCGCCCGGAGATGAAATTCATGGCTTCCTCCATGTTGCCAGGACTCAATTTTTGTCCCTTTCCTAATATAAAGAGCACCTACTCCTTTTGGCCCATGAATTTTATGAGCATTAAAAGTAATTAAATCAATTTTCTGTTTTTTTAGATTTATCTCTGTTTTTGTATAACTTTGACAAGCGTCTGTATGAAAATAAACCTGATGTCTTTTACAAATTTTGCTAATTTTATCTAAATCTTGAATGGTACCAATTTCATTATTCCCATGAATAATAGAAACAAGAATGGTATTTTTGGTAATTGCCTTATCCAATTCTTCTAAATCTACAAAACCTTCTTTATCCACATTTAAATAACTAATTTTAAAACCCTGACTTTCTAACCAATCACAGGTTTTTAAAATTGATTTGTGTTCTATTTTGGTAGTAATAAGATGATTTCCCTTTTTCCGGTTAGCCCAGGCAATACCCTTAAGAGCAAAATTATTTGCTTCTGTGCCGCCAGAAGTAAAAATAATTTCTTGTGGGCTTGCTTTGATTGATTTAGCAATTATTTGTCTGGACTTTGTAAGAGCGTCTTTTGCCTCTTGACCCAAAAAATGTAAACTTGAAGCATTCCCATATTTCTCTTTAAAATAAGGAAGCATTGCTTTTAAAACTTGCTCATCCAAAGGAGTGGTTGAGGCATTATCTAAATAAATTTTTTTAATCATTTTTATCAATTAAATCTTTTAGAGTAATTGAATCTAAAATTTGATAAACCTGATTCTGAATTTTTTTCCAAAGATTCTTTGCAAGACAAATTCTTATCAATTGGCATTTCTCTCTTTTCGTCTGGCAGGGAAGTGGTAAAAAATTTCCTTCTATTGCTTGAATTATCTGTTTTACAGTAATCTTCTCCGGCTTTTTGGCTAAATAAAATCCTCCATAAATCCCCCTTTTTGTCTTGACTAATTTTGATTTTTTCAAGCGGTTAAAAATTTTTTCTAAATAATAAAAGGAGATTTTTTCTTTCTCACTTATCTCCTTAACCGAACAAACAGCGCCTTTTTTAGCAAGGTAAATGACTGCTCGAAGTCCATAACGTGAGAGAGTAGAAATTTTCATAAATTATTATAATATGACTAATTTAGTCATAATTAAGATAACAAAGAATTTATTTTTAGTCAAATAAAAACTAAAAAATTCCAATTAGAAGACCAACGCCTAACACGAGAATAATAATACCAGCGATTAAATGAAGATAACGAATATTTTTATCTTTCCATTCAGAAACCTCTTCTATCCTTTTTGTTCCCAAATAAACAATTAAAGTAATGGCAATCATTGGTAGAATAAAGATAAGATTATAGAGAAAAAGGCAAGGAAGACATTTCAAAAATGCTTTTGTTGAAAGAATGCCCCCAGCAATAACATAAGGACCAATCGTGCAAGGCAAGAGAAAAAGAGTAACAAAAAGGCCAACAATAAAGGCGCCTTGAGGAGAAGTAATACCGGAAATTATTTTCTTAACTTTTGGCCGAAGAAAAAGGGGCATTTCTGTAAGAAATCCTCCGGGACGATAATGAATAAAATCGCGAATATTCAAAATTCCTAAAATAATCGCTGCCCCACCTAAAATCTTATAAAGCCAAAGTTTAATTAAGGCAATTTTCTGAATGAATTGAAAAAACTTAATAATAATTATTCCGTAAAGAAAATACATCACAAAAACTGATAAAGCAAAAGCTAACCCGGCTAAAAGAACATTCCTCCGTTTAGTCGGATTGTAAGTTAAAATAGCCAAGAGCATTAGAGTAAGAACAGCTAAGGCGCAAGGATTAATCGCGTCAACAACTGCTAAAGAAACAAGTTTGGCTAAAGTTAAATCCTGCTTCGCTGTTGATTCTTGGAGTTCTTGTTTATCCTTGCTTGGCTTTTGGTTTGAATAAGTTAAATTTAAATTTTGAGAAGAATTTACCTTTTTTTCTTTTTCGTTCCACTGAAAAAGCCAATCCTTTATTTTTATTGCATTATTAAAGTGAATATTTTTTCCTGAAAGAGCAACTACTACTGGTTCAACTTTTTGGTAATTTTGCTGAGAAATAATTTTTTCAATCTCTGAAGAAAGAAGAAGATTTTTTAATACCTGACTATCAACTTTCTCTTCTCCTTTAATGATGATACGGTTTCCTCGCCAAATTTTTACTTTGCCAGGCAATAAATTAAGATTCAAGTCCTCAAAATTTGAAGAAGAACCATTAATTAAAGGGCAAGGATTGCCTTGGCTCTCTTTTAAAGATTGAGTAAAACTACTTAAAATAGGCCGGTCGCCAATAATCTTTTTATTTTTATTAAAGATAAGCTGAGGAATTCCCAAAGAAGAATGGTAATTATTATAATAAGAGAAAAGTAAAGGACCATTTTCTCGGTTTTGATAAATTTCATATTCAAAAATAATTAAATCTGGATTTTCCTGAAGAGATTTTTCTAAAACAAATGGATCTGTCTTAGCACAATGAGGACAGCCAACTCCGGTAAAATAAACCAAACAATTATAATTTGTCTTTGCTTGAACAAAAGAAAATGATAGTAAAAACAAAAGAAGAATGAAAAAATGTTTAGAAAAAGTTTTTAACTTACTCATTTTTTCACCTCCTTATTCATTATAATATTATTTATTCTGGCTAAAAGATTTTCTTTGGCTTGAAGACCAATAATTTGGTCAACAATTATTCCTTTTTGAAAAATAATAATTGTTGGAATACTCATAATACCAAAGCGGCTGGCTGTTTGAGGATTTTCATCTACATTAAGAGCGCCAATTTTAATTTTCCCCTCTAAGCTTTTATCTTCAGCCAGTTCTTCCAAAATTGGCGCCATCATTAAGCAAGGTTGACACCAAGGCGCCCAAAAATCAACTAAAACAGGAATTTCTGATTTCAAAACTTCTTCTTCAAAATTTTGGTCATTAAAAATTAGTTTAGCCATTTTATTTTTTATTAATTAAATACCGGTGAACGCTATCAGCAGCAATAGCGCCCTCAGCACAAGCAGTAATAATCTGTCTAAATCCATTTGAACCAGTAGTCACATCTCCAGCCGCCCAAATACCTTTTATACTAGTTGACCCATCTTCCTTTATTTTTATATAACCCTGACCATCTGTTTCTAAATTTAAACTTTCAATAATCGTTTGCGGAGGAACCCCACCTATCTCTACAAATAAACCATCTATTTTTAAAGAAAAGGAATTTTTATATTTATTTTCTAAAATTATTTCTTTCAACTGAGTATCTCCTCTTAATTCTTTGACATTATTATTATAGATAATCTCTATTTTCTCATTTTTAATTACTTTTTCTTTAATTGCCTCTTGCGCTCTTAGCTCCTCGCGACGATAAATAATATAAACTTTCTCAGCAATTTCTGAAAGATAAAGCGCGGTAACCGCTGCAGAATCGCTTCCTCCAACAACAGCAACAACCTTTTCTTTAAAAAACGGACCATCACAAGTAGCGCAATAAGAAATTCCTTTGCCTAAAAATTTTTCTTCTTGAGGAAGATTAAGTTTTCTCTTTATTGTACCTAGACAAAGAATAATTGTTTCGGTTAAAAAAGAATTTGCCGACCGTGTCTTTACTTCAAAAACATCCTTTTCTTTTCTTGTTATATCCACCACTTGGTCAACTATTATCTTTGCCCCTAAACTTTCTGCTTTCTCTTTCATTTTTTGAGTTAATTCTAATCCAGAAATTTCTTTTTCAGTAGGAAAATTCTCAATTTTATATGCCTCAGTAGCCAAACCGCCGATTAGAGAACCAATGAGAAGATGGGGAATATTATAACGAGAAGCATAAATAGAAGCGGTTAAACCAGCCGGACCAGCGCCAACAATAATTAAAGAATATTTTTCTTGCATAGAATCAAAATACAAAAATGTTTTATATATTATAATCAATGCTTCAAAATTTTTCCAGAGTAAAAATGGAGAGCGCATTATGGCTCTCCATTCTCCATTGAAAAATTTAAGAGGAGGAAGAAGATAGCAATGACTGATTTTTCAATTTCTTTGCCCATTCCTTGAAATTATCAACTCTCTGGTGGATGATTTTAAAAATCACTCTTTTCAAAAGCGGAAAATAAGAAGGATAACACTCAGAAAAAGAGTCCTCTCCCTTAACAACTATTCTCTCTGCCTCAATAATAATCTGAATTTTAATCTCTGATAGAAAACGGGTTGTTAAAGTAAACTTTCCTTGATAACCAGACCAACGAATTTTTGAATAACGAAGAATAAGAAGGGGAAGTTTCTCTTTAAGTTCTCTAAGAAAGGAAGAATCGCTCAAAATTTTTTTAATCAACCCTTGATGGTGTTGGGCTTTAGCCGCTAAGTGACAAATTCTCTCAAATCTTTCCGGACGATTCCGAACGATTTTTGCTAAGCCCCACCTTTTCAACATCCTCCCCATTTTAAACCTCCTTGTTAGGGGTTTTAATTTTCAAAGAAATTTTAATATACTCTTTCTAACTCAATATTAGTATAAAAATATTTTAGAATCTCCACAAAATTATAATTATTTTTAGCCATATGCCAAGCCCCCCATGCCGACATTCCTACACCATGACCAAATAACTTTTCTCCCTCGTCATAAGGGACATATTTTGGTTTCAACCAGGGCTTTGGGCCACCACCCCAAACTTCTTCCCATCCTTTTGTCCAACCATCGCTTTGAGCAAAATAAGGAGTAACAACAATTTGATGATGATAAGTAATGACTAATCCCTTAGTTTCTTTTACTGCTTTAACCACATTAGGAGATTGAAGTTGGCGAGAATAACCGCGATAAACTTGGTCACCGGCTGATGCTGTTAGAGTAAAATGCCTAACAGCATGTTTAGTTGGATTTAGTAAATGATAAAGAGCATAAGTTCTCTCAGCGATTGCCATTGCTTTAAGATAATCCTGAGGATTATTATTCCCTGTCTCAGCCATTCCTTTTAAATAATCTTCTAAAGGGAGTTCGTTGATAAGCCAAAGATAACCATCATCGCTAAATCTAATTTCTAATTTACCCTTAAATTTAGAATAACTTTCCCATCCTTTCTTATTTTTATTGCTAACTATTTCAAAGATATTATCTTCATTTTTAGGAATGAATTTTAAATAAGAATCTGTCATTAAAATTCTCCGACCATTTTCTTTTAAATAATATCTTTTTTTATCAAAATTAAATTCTGTTTCTACTTTTTCTCCTTTGGTCAAATTAACTAATAATTTATCTTTTTTATCTCTAATCTGATAGGAACTGTTAGCTTTAATAATAATTGGTTCAGTAGTAGAATAAAGTCCAATTCTTATTTCTGGGCCCTTATCTTTATCCTTGATTTTTAAGGGTGTCTTTATTAAAGGATATTCAATTAATTTTTTTACCTTATATCTCTTAGGATTAAAGACAATTTTTTTCTCTTCACTAGAAGCCCGATTCTTAGAATTTTTAGAAGATGATTTTTTACTTGTTGGCTTTCCTTTGTAATTTGGATTTTCTACCCTGATAACTACTTCTACTTTACCCCCGGGGATCCAATCAACATCTTTAGCCGCAATTTGAAATTTTTCTGAATAAAGACCGGGAGTTTCAGGAGCCAATAGGGCAAAACGAAAAGTTCCTACTTCTCCTGGTTTGACTTGTTTTTCTAAAAGTTTAGCCGGACAGTACCAAGTCCGCCACCATTGATGCTGAAAAGGACTTTGCCGACCATAAGGATCGCTTACATCAAGGGCAACCAAATGAGGACCGCTGTTATACCAAGTTTTTTGTCCAATATTTTTAAATTTAACCCAAAAAGTAAATGCCTTGCCCGAACGGATATTAAAAACCCCAGAATAACTCTGTTTAACTCTTAAAGCCCGGTAATCAGAATTCTGAGCATAAACTAACTGAGGCCTTGAAAAACTAAAAATAACACTTAAAACAAGACCAACCCCAGTCAAAAAAATTGTTTTTGTTTTAACTAATTTCATCTTCTTGATTATACAATAAATTAGATTAATTGTTAAGAAATTTAAAAGGCGGGATCTGAAATCCGCCTTTTAAATTTTTATTAAAATTATAACAAGGGGGCAATAATTAAAGAGATAATAGACATAAGTTTAATGAGGATATTAAGAGAAGGACCAGAAGTATCTTTAAAAGGATCACCAACAGTATCGCCCATCACCGCTGCTTTATGTGAAAAAGAACCTTTGCCACCAAAATTTCCTTCTTCAATATACTTTTTAGCATTATCCCAAGCTCCTCCGGCATTAGCCATCATCACAGCCAAAAGAAAGCCAGTCACAATTGAGCCAAAAAGAAGACCGGCTAATGATTCCTTACCTAATAAAAATCCAACCAAAAGAGGCGCAACAATAGCCAGAAGGGCTGGAAAAATCATTTGTTTTAAAGCACCTGCTGTAGAAATTTTTACACATTGAACATAGTCGGCTTTTGCTTCCCCTTCTCTTAATCCGCTGATTTCCCGAAATTGCCGGCGCACTTCATTAACAATTTTAAAAGCAACCTTTCCTACGGCTCGAAGGGTTAAAGAAGAAAAAAGAAAAGGCAGGAGACCGCCAATAAATAAACCAACAGCAAAACTCGGCTGAGTAAAATTAATAAATTTAAGATGAGTAATTTGACTAAAACTTACAGCCAAAACTAAAGCAGTCAAGGCGGCTGAACCAATAGCAAAGCCCTTGCCTACAGCAGCAGTTGTATTACCTACAGCATCAAGTTCTTCACATTTTTTCCTTGTCTCTTCTCCTAAATCAGCCATCTCAGCAATCCCTGCTGCATTATCAGCCACTGGCCCATAACAATCAGTAGCCAAAGTAAAACCTAAAGTAGAAAGCATACCTACAGCAGCCATTGCTACCCCATAAACTTCAGCAAAACGATAAGATAAATAGATAGCCAAAGAAACAATCAAAACGGGAATAAGAGTACTTTCCATTCCTAAAGCCAATCCAGAAATAATATTAGTTGCTCCACCAGTTTGAGAAGATTTAGCCAATGACTTTGTTGGAGAATAATGAGAAGAAGTATAGTATTCAGTTATTAAAGCAATAATCAAACCGCTAATTAGACCAGTTATAATAGCGGCAAAAATATTTATACCTTTATTCAAGGTATATTTAGTCAAAAAGAAAGAACCCAAAGCAACTAAAGCCACAGTTAAAAATAAACCTTTATCCAAAATGTGCGCTGGTTTCCCCTTTTTCAAAAGGCGAATTAATAAATTACCAATCAAGCTAGAGAAAATGCCTAAAGCGGCTAAAAACAAAGGCAAAACCAAAGAAAAGTTGCCCCATTTACTTAAAACTAATCCACCCAAAACCATAGCGGCAATAATAGAATCAACATAGGATTCAAAAAGATCAGCCCCCATTCCAGCAACATCGCCAACATTATCGCCAATATTATCAGCAATAACAGCCGGGTTGCGTGGATCATCTTCTGGAATATTTTCTTCTACTTTTCCAACTAAATCAGCTCCAACATCAGCCGCTTTAGTATAAATTCCTCCGCCAACACGAGCAAACAAAGCAATAGAGGAGGCGCCAAAACCAAAGCCATAAATAATCTCAGCGTCTTTAAAAATTAAATAAAGAATGGTAATGCCTAGCAAACCTAAACTAACTACTGAAAGGCCCATTACTGAACCAGAAGAGAAGGCGATTCTTAAACCTTGATAGATATCCTTTTTAACAGCCATTGCTGTACGAGCATTACTCATTGTTGCAACTCTCATACCTAAATTTCCGGCTAAAGCAGAAAGAAAAGCGCCAAATAAAAAAGCAATGGCTAAGGGCCAACTCCGGAAAATGCCTAATAAAAAAGTAACAATTAAAGCAAAAACGATAATAATTTCGTATTCTTTTTTCAGAAAAGCCATTGCTCCTTGGCGTATATAAGAAGAAATTTTCTCTGCCTCTTCAGAAGATACTTTCTTTCTTTTAATTTCTAAAAAAAGGAAAAGGGCGAAAAATAATCCTAAAAGAGAAATTAATCCTGGAATTAAAAGCTCTTTCATAGGTCATTTTAATTAATGATATAAAGATAAATTTTAGATTTTTATTTAGAAGAATTTTTTTTCTTGGTTTTTTTCTTTTTAGAATTTCCCTCCTCTTTTTTCTCTTTTTTCTCCTCTTCTTCTTTTTCTTGCTTCTCTTTCTCTTCTTTTTTTCCTTCTCCGTCTTTTACTGATTCTTCTAATGAATTGCTTATTTCTTTAATCTCAATTTTCCAACCGGTCAAACGACTGGCTAAACGAACATTCTGTCCTGCCTTACCAATAGCCAAAGAAAACTGGTCGGGCTTTACTTTTACCAAAGCAACTTTTTCCTTTTCTTTTAACTCAATATCAGTAAT
>Ga0190361_1000120_pt1 | contig 31873 bp, 26 predicted proteins | sample 48721845_MG_FD_161273 | JGI IMG/M metagenome (GOLD analysis project Ga0190361, IMG submission 161273) | Hydrothermal vent microbial mat bacterial communities from Southern Trench, Guaymas Basin, Mexico - 4872-18-4-5_MG | ecosystem: Environmental > Aquatic > Marine > Hydrothermal vents >... | reverse complement strand
TAACCCCGTGAACCAGAAACTCGCCTTGAAGCTCCTCGAGAGGCAGGGCTGGAAGGTCACAGTGGCTTCAGATGGCAGGGAGGCCGTGGAGCGGGCCAAGGAGGAGGACTTCGACCTCATCCTCATGGACGTCCAGATGCCCGAGATGGACGGCCTTGAGGCCACCAGGGCCATAAGGGAATGGGAGAGGGACAAGGGGAGGCACACCCCCATCGTGGCCCTCACGGCCCACGCCTTTGAGGAGGACAGGCGCCGGTGCCTTGAGGCGGGGATGGATGCCTACTTGAGCAAGCCCATAAAGGTCCAAGAGCTCTTCAAGACCATAGAGGCCCTACTGTCCGACCACGAAGGGGAGGCCGAGGAGCCCAAGGGGGAGGCCTCCCAAGGGGAGGTCAAGGCGGCCTTCGATGTGGGGAAGGCCCTCGAGATGGCAGGGGGAGACGTCGAGTTTCTGAAGGAGCTGGTGGAGATCTACCGCTCCGACTACCCGGACAAACTTTCCAAGATCCGCCAGGCCTTAAAGGACGGGGACGCCAAGACCCTCTATGAGACGGCCCACAGCCTGAAGGGGGCCTCGGGGAACCTGGGCCTCGGGAGGGTCTACGAGCTGGCCCTCGAGATCGAGCGGATGGGCAAGGAGGGGAGGCTCCAAGGGGCCGAGGAGGTCTTCGGGGAGCTTGAGGAGGAGCTCAGGAGGTTCGAGGAGCTCGTCTCCCAGGAGGGGTGGGAGAGCTCCTTCACGGCCGCGGCTTGATCCCCGAAGGCCGACTCACCACCTCACGTACTTCGGGAGGAAGGTGGCCAGGTCCGGGAAGACCATCAGCAGGACGATGGTGAGGATGATCCCGCCTACGAAGAAGAAGGCCCCCTTGAAGATGGTCTCCAGCGCGACCTCCGAAGCGATCCCCTTGAGCACGTAGACGTTCACCCCCACCGGTGGGCTTACCACCCCCACTTGGCTCACCAATACGATGATGACGCCAAACCAGATGGGGTCGAAGCCGAGGTCGATCACCACGGGGTATATGATGGGCACCGTCAGCACCACCAGGGCCATGGCGTCGATGAAGCATCCTCCCACCAGGTAGAAGAGGCAGATGATCCCGAGGACCACCTCAGGGGCAAGCTCCAGCCCCCTCACCCAGTCGACCAGGATGAAGGGGATCCTGGTGATCGCCATGAAGTGGCCAAAGACCGTGGCCCCGGCGATGAGGAAGAGGATCATGCAGGAGGTCCTGACCCCGTCTATGGTGGCCTCGAGGAACCCCTTCCAGGTGAGTCCCCTCCTCAGGAGCCCCATGGCCAAGGCCCCCACGGCGCCGATGCTCCCGGCCTGGGTGGGGGTGAACCAACCCGCGAAGAGCCCCCCCATGGTCACACCGAAAAGCGCTATGGCCTCGAAGACCCCTGAGAGGGCCTTTATCTTCGTCCTCCAGGTGGTGGCCGGTCCAGCGGGCCCCCATAGGGGCTTGATGTAACAGAGGAGCAGGACCGTCAGGGTGAAGAGGCCGGCCAGGACCAGCCCGGGCAGCACTCCCGCGATGAAGAGCTTCCCGATGGACTGTTCGGTCAAGATGCCGTAGACGATGAAGATGGTGCTCGGCGGGATCAAGATCCCCAGGGTGGCGGCCGTGGCGATGCAGCCGGTGGCCAAGGTGTCGTCGTATCTGTAGCGCTTCATCTCAGGGTAGGCGATCTTTCCGATGGTGGCCACCGTGGCGGAGGTGGAGCCGCACACCGCGGCAAAGCCGGCACAGGCCATCACCGTGGTTATGGCCAAGCCGCCCCGCAATTGGCCGAAGGAGTCGTAGGCCGCCTTGTAGAGCCTCTCGCTGATGCCGGAGGCGAAGGCATAAGCGCCCATCAGGACGAAGGTGGGGATGACCGTCAAGGGGTAGGAGTTGAAGACGGTGAAGAGGTCTCGTACCAGTATCTTGCAACCCGCAGTGGGGGAGGACAGGTAGCAGTACCCCACCCAGCCCACAAAGGCCATGGCGAAGGAGACGGGCATCCTGAGCATGAACAACAGCAGCAGGAGCCCTATGCCGATGAGGCCTACCACTACGGGGTCCATCTACGTCCGTCCCCTCAAGGATCGTAAGAACTCCCGTCCGAGCAGGAGGAAGAGGAGGAGGCCGGAGAAGCCGAGGATATAGGCGAAGGGATAAAGGGGTATCTTCACCGTGCCGGTCACCTCTCCGGCCATCTCCAAGGACCGCCCGTAGAGGAAACCCTCCCATGCCACCACGGCGAAGAGTACCGCCCCAAGGAGGGCCATGAGGGCGATGATAGCCCTCCGGACCCTTGGGGGCAGTTTGGCCACGAACATCTCCACCTGCACATGTCGGCCACTGAGCAGCGCATCGGCCCCCGCAAGGGCCACCGCCACCAACTGGGCCAGGGCCACAAATTCATAGGAACCGGCCAAGGGGCTGCGGAAGAGCTTGCTGCAGATGACGTCTACGAAGGTCACCCCGACCATGAAGACGAGGGCCACAGCCCCAGTCCACGAACCCATCCTGACCAGCCGATCCAGCATCTGTCCCGTACGGAGGCGGGGATGGATCCCCGCCTCCTGCCTTTTCACTATTTGACCCTTATCGCCTCGGGACCAGTCACGGACTTTATGCCGTATTCGATCTGCTTCTTGGTCCAATACTGGATGCGGTCCTTGATGAAGGAGACCATCCCTTCGAGCTCAGCCTTGTTGAAGCCCGCCCGCTGTAGCTCCTTCAGGTAGCTCTGCGTCATGGGGCTTACGGCCTCCTTCCACCGCTTCATCTCCTCGGGAGGCAGGGGGATGAACTTCACCCCCTTCTCCTTGCCCGCCTTCAGGCCTATGAAGTCGACCCTGTTCCAGACGAGGGCCGCCCTCTCCTCGAACTCCCCCGAGACCTTCTCGAGGAGCTTCTGCACCTCTGGAGGTAGACCGTCCCAGAGCTCCCTGTTCATCACCACGTAGAAGGTGTAGATGTTGGCGGCCTCCCAACAGAGGGTCACGTGTTTGGCCACCTCGGCGAGCCTGAAGGCCTTAAGGGTCTCTATGGGGGTCATGCAGCCATCTACTACCCCGCGGGCCATGGCCTCGTACACCTCGTTCATGGGGACCGGTTTCGGGGTGGCCCCAAGGGCCTTGAGCAATTCCCCCACGCGTCCGGGGCCTCTTACGGTCAAGCCCCGCAGGTCCTCCAGCTTGTAGACGGCCTTCTTGGCGAGGATTAACTGGTTGGGGGGACAGGTGTTGAACCAGAGGACGTGGACCTTGGCCCATTCCTTGGGCTTGAACTTGCGGTAGAAGTCGTTGGCCACATGCGATGCCACCCATGCGCTCGGGTAGCCATGGGGCAGGTCGACGATTTCGGTGACCGGGAAGCGCCCCCTGGTGTACTCGATGTGGGAAAAGCCTATGTCGGCGATCCCCTGGACTACCCCATCGTAGACCTTGGTCGCCTTGAGCAGCGATCCCCCTCCGAAGAAGTCGATCTTCACCTTCCCGTTGGTCCTCTGCCCCACCTCGGCGCAGAACTCCTCCAAGAGCTTGGACTGCTTGGCAGCGGTGGGGAAGTAGGAGGCGAATTTGAGCCTGATCGTCTTCGGCCCCGCCTCCGCTGCGGTGGCCAAAGCGACCACCAAGGCCCCTGCCAATAATAAAAAAATCGCCATCCTCTTCATCTCCTCACCTCCCTCTTGTCTTTTTATGATGTGATGGTGCCAATTCTAAGGTCCTCTTCACCTCTGCGTAAAGGAGATCGGCGAACTCGGGGTCGTTTATGTGGAGCTCTACCTCCATCACCTCTATTCCCTCCCGGAGGTTGCCCAACAGGGCTTCGATGAGGGCCCTGTTGGCCTCCGGATCGTAGAAGACCCCTCCTTCCCTGTCCCAGATCGAGAACCCCTTCAGGGGGACGATCACCTTCACCGGCGCCCGTGCCCGGTTGAGCTTCTCGGCCATCGTCCTTCCGACGAGCTCCATCTCCTGGGCCTCGAGCCTCATACAGGTGGCCTGGGGGTTGTGGCGATGGAGCCTCCGTTCCCTGTAACGGGGTGGAACGGTATCCGGCGAGAGGAAGTTGATGAAATCGGCGTTGCCGGGGGTTACCACTTGGGGGATGCCCAGGCTTCCCGCCACCTCCATCCTGTGGGGGCCTGCCGAGGCCAACCCGCCGAAGAGGTAGTTGCCGATCTCGTTGACGGCCAGCTCCACTACTACCTCCGCCCCCTCCTCCTGGAGAAACTCTTCCATGGCCCTGCCGCCCACGCCCAGGGCGTGGAAGACCACCACCTCGAGGCCATCGGCCTCCAAGCGATCCTTGAGCCTCAGTCCACAGGCGGTGGTGGTCCCCAGCATGCTCATGGCGATCAGCGGGTGATCCTCCTCCTCGGCGATGACCCCTCCTTGGACCATCCCCACGATGGCCCCTGCTGCGTTCTGGAGGACCCTCTTGGTGAGGCGGTTGAGCCCAGCGATGTCCGCCACTGAGGGCGCTATCAGGATGTCCCTCGTCCCCACGTAGGCCCCAGCCCCGGCCTGGGCCACCTTGGTGGAGACCAGCAGCTTCGGAAAGCCCACCGGCAGTCCCTGGAGACCCCGGGAGGCCATGGCGGAGCCCTGTCCTCCACCGATGGCCAGGACCCCATCTATCTCCCGCTGTCTGTGGAGCCTTTGCAACAGGAGGGCCAGGCCTTGAGTCATCCCCTCGATGGCCTCGCCCTCGTCCCCCCCTCGGAGCAAGTCCGCCAACTCCAGTCCCGCCTCCCTCAGGACCTCCTGCCGGGAGATGTCGGGCTGAAAGGGCGGAGGCCCCAAGAGCCCGATGTCGATCACCAGGGTTTGGAGTCCCCTTGCCTCTATGGCCTCCTTCAGGAAGCGCAGTTCCTCCCCCTTGGTGTCCAGGGTCCCTATAAGGGCTATCCTCTTCCTATCCCTCATCCCTCATTGAAAGAGCTCCGGGAACTTGGCCTTCACCCTCTCCCTCAACTCCTCCGAAGCCCTGTTGACGGGAGGGAACTGGTCCTTCCAGTGATAGGGTCTGCAGGCGTTGATGAGGACCTTGGCGGTGGTGAAATCCCTCCGGGACCGCTTCTCAGGAGGTATCATGGGGTCCAAAGGGCTGGTGAGGAAGCCGGGGACGATGTCGATGTAGTGTTCGGGATCACAACGGGTACAGACCGCCCAGAGGACCTCCTCCCAGTCGGAGGGGTCGATGTCCTCGTCCACCGTTATGATGTACCTGCCGGTGCATGCCCCCCCTTGGAGGATCGCCCCGGCCAAGGCTGCCACCTGCTTGGCATGGCCGAGGTACCTCTGCCTCAGCGAGATGACCACCACCACGCGGTTCCCCGGGCCGTGAACGTACACGCCCCGGATGTCCGGAATCCCCAACTTCTCCAGCTCCATCCAAAGGGGCACGGCGGTGTGCAGCGGTATGGGGAACCAGGTGTTCACCGGTGGCTTCACGGGGGGTTGACCGTGGATGATGGGGTCGTCCCTGAAGTAGATCCTCTTTATCCTCACCACCGGTTCGTCCCTGCGGCCCGAGGCGTAATACCCCGTCCATTCCCCGAAGGGCCCCTCTGGGCGCCCTTGCACCGAGGGGGGAGGGGAGAAACCCTCTATGGCGATCTCGGCCTTGGCCGGTATGGGGAGGCCGGTCTCCTTCCCTATGATCACCTCCACCGGCTCCCCTTGCAGGTATCCGGCCATGTCGTATTCTGAGATCCCCCACGGCAAGGCCATGGTGGAGACGCCGAAGAGCAGCGGCTGCTGCCCAAAGCACATGACCACGGGGCACTCCTGTCCCCGTGCCCAGTACTTCTCCCTCATGATGGTGGCGTGTTTGCCGGGGGAGGCGTAAAAGGAGAGGGTCTTGGAGTCGTGGATCATGACACGATAGGTGCCGAAGTTGACCCAGCCCTCCTCCGGGTCTCGGGTGATGGTTATGACCCCCGTGCCTATGTACCTTCCGCCGTCCCCCTCGTGCCACTTCGGGGCCGGCAACTTGAGGACGTCCACCCCTTCTCCCTCCATGACGTTCTCCATTATGGGCCCCTTGTCGACCACCTTCGGCGGCACCGGGGAGAACTGACTCCACCTCTCCTTCCAGTACCTCACCACCTCTAAGTTGCTCAGCTCTTCAGGGATGCCGAAGGCGATCTTCTGGAAGTCAGCGCGATGGAGGATGTTGGTGGCGATGCGAAAACCCGGAGGATACCCCTTGATCTGATCGAAGAGGAGGGCGGGCCCCCTCCTCTCGGCCATCATCTCGTTGATGGCGCCGATCTCGAGGTCGCAATCGGCCCCCTTTACCACGCGGACTTCCCCTCTCTCCTGCAAGAGGGAGATGAATTGGCGCAGATCCTCGGGCACTTTGGTCATCTTCTTCCTCCTGGCCGATAATTTCAAGACCCAATTTTAAAAGGGCCCAGATCCTTGTCAAATATAAAAACTCGATCCTCCAATAACCTCAAGTTATCCTTGTGTTTGGGGATCAAAGTGATACAATGTTATGCGTGAACGGTCGGCTGGAGCATTCTCTCAACTATCTGCGGGTCTTTTACGAGGTGGCCTGCTGCAAGAGCTTCACCCGCGCGGCCGAAAGGCTCCACATCTCGCAACCGGCGGTCACTCGTCAGATAAAGAACCTGGAGGAGATCCTCGGGGTGGCCCTCTTCAACCGGGGCAGCACCCCGGTGGAGCTCACCCCCGCTGGCAAGGCCCTTCTCTCCTACGCCGAGAGGGCCTTTGCCCTCATCGAAGAGGCCGAGGAGGCCCTGGTGCGTTATCGGAGGGAGGCGATCCTGAGGATCGGGACCACCAAGGGGTACTCCAAATCCACCATGCCCGGGATCATCTCGCGCTTCCAGGAGGAGAACCCGGGGGTGAAGATCGTGTTGCAGGTGGACAGTTCCAAGGCGCTGCAGGAGGGCGTCCTCGGGGGGGAGCTCGACCTGGCCATCTTGGCCAACCCCGATTTCGGGGAGAAGTTCCTGCTCTTCATCCCCTTCCGTCGGGAGGCCTTGGTCTGCATCGCCTCCCCCCGCCTGTCCCTCGATTCGAACCTCAGGGCCCTTCCCCTCTGGAAGGTGATCGAGTTCCCTTTCATCGTGAGGGAACGGGGTTCAGGTACCCACAAGGTGGTGATGGAGGCCTTCGAAGGCCTGGGCCGAAGGCCTATGGTGTTGGTCGAGGCCTCAAGCCCCGAGTTCATCAAGGAGTGGGTGAGGGCGGGCAAGGGCCTTTCCATCGTCACCGCCAGCTCCGTGGAGGAGGAGAGGCGCGAGGGGAAGCTCATGGTCCTTCCCCTGGACCCTCCCTTGTGGCTCAACGTCTTCGTGGTCCTCCTGAAGGGGCGCAGCCGAGAGCCCCTCACCTGTTGCTTCCTCCGTTACCTGGGCTGTGATCCAGCGCTGCTTTGAAGGAGCCAACCGAGCTCCTTTTCCATCAAGCTGCGGAGCCGTTCTTGGAGGACCAACCTCTTCAGAGACCAGGGTAGATCCCCATGAGGCCGCCTCTCTGGGGGGTGATGTCTCAGGACCCTGTAGAGGACGTAGCTCCCCCTGACCTCCAGGACCGGACTTACCTCTCCGTCCGCCATGCCCCACAGGAGGGGGGCCAGCTCCGATCCCTTCCTAAGGAAGAGGGTCTCTCTCCTCAGGCCGTTGAGCCCCTTGGCCACCTTGTGGAAGCCCTCCCCCGCCTCGATCCTCCTCCGGGCCTCCAGGAGCCTGTAGAAGGCCTCCTTGCGACTGGAAGGGCAGTCCCGGGGGTGGACGTAGAGGGAGAGGGTTTCAAGCTCGACCCTCGGCGGTATGAGGACCTCTTCGTCCTCGGAGGGAAGGGCCTTGGGGTAGAGCTCCCGGGTGATGTAATGGAAGAGCGGTTCAAGTCTGCGGAGCCTTTCCTCAAGGGCCTGCTTCCTCCTCTTGAACTCCCCCAGGAGGAAGGACTGCTTTCGGAGGAGGCAGAGGAAGGGATCGGGGCTCTCGTGCTCCCTCTCTCCCCTTCCTCTCCCTCTGGGCCAATCTGCCCTTCGCCTGTGGACCTCCCTTCCCAAGAAGCTGAGGTAGTCTGGGCGCTGGTCCTTCATCCCCTGATACGAGAAGTAGGAGAACCCCTGGACCCCCAAGCGCCTCAGCCGTCTCACCTCCTGGGCCACCACTTGGGGGGGCTTCCGCCAGGCCCCAAGGCCGGCGAAGACCATCCTCCCCTGGGCCCTCTCCCGGGCGGCGCGGAGTTGGGCCTCCACTCGACAGAGGTCGCCCCCATAGGCCATGGGGACCACCAAGTCGAGGTAGCTCGCCTCAAGCCATCGGCCCCAATCCTGTCCCCGCTCGAAGTAGGCCCTGTCGGGATCGGGCAGCACCGCCGCCGAGAGGATGGCCCCGGGCCTCTTGGCCTTGAGGAGCCTCGAGGCCTCGGCCACCAACTGGGTGACGTGGTAGCTCCTCTCCTCGGCCCAGAGGGACTGATAGTAGTAGTTCCAGAGGGTCAGAAGGGGCAGATCCTCCCTCAGCAGGATCCAAGGGTTGGGCTTCCTCGTCAGGGGATCTAAGCACCGGGGGTCCACCCCCCAGCGCCCTTTGAAGGCCTCAAGGGCCCGGGGGTTGAAGCCCCACTTCGGGCCTGGATAGCGGACGAAGTCCAGATGGACCCCATCCACGGCATACCGCTGCAGCACCTCCTCCAAGACCCTCAAGAAGTAGTCCTTGACTTCAGGATTTGCAGGGTCGAGGAAGAGGCCCTCGATGGGGTCCTGCCTGCGTTCATCAGGGGAATAGTCCAGTAGGCTGCGCCCTTCCTCGTCCAAGATCAACCAGTCTGGGTGGAGGTTCACCACGTGATGGGGCGAGGATGGCAAGGGGGGTGGATAGGGCCAGACGTAATAGACGTTGAGCCAGGCATGGACCTGAAGCCCCAACCCTCGAGCCCTCTGCAAGAGGTACCCCAAGGGGTCGAAGCCCTCAGGGCTCTGCTGCAGGACCTCCGCGCGGGGTACGAAGGCGGAGTTCCAGTAGGCGTCGGCCCTGCCGTATACCTGGGCGAAGAGGGCGTTCAGATGGCCCTCTTTGGCCTCCTGCACCACGCGGTCTATGCTCTCGGGGGAGGCGAGGCGAAAACGCACCACCCACAGGGCCCTGCCCTCCCGCAGGGTACAGGCCAGGAGCGCCGAGGCCACCAGAAGGGGGAGGAACTTCCCTCTGGCCTTCCAGGGTGCTAAAGGGCCCGGTACCATTCAGGCCTGAGGAGTCCGGGGTCCCTCCTGCGGAGGACCGCTTCGATGGTTCTCAAGGCCTCTTCCTTCTCCTCGGGCATCTTGACCTTGAGGGGCAGGTAGTTAGAGGCGTGGTTGGAGGTGAAGAGGCCCTCCATCTCCGTGTGGGCGAGCATGAGGCCGAGCTCCTCCAACAGCTCAAAGGGGGAGGGCATCTCGAACTCACCCCTGAGGTACTCCTGGTACAGGGGGGTGCCCGGTACCAGCATGAGGGTGAGGGCCCCCGCGTAGTCAGGGGCCATCTCCGTGAGGATGCGACCTGTGGCTATGGCGTGTTCCCGGCTGCGGTCCCTGCCGCCTATGCCCAGGAGCACCGTCACCGAGAGCTTTATGCCCGCCTCCTTCACCCGGCGGCCCGCCTCCACCAGCTTCTCATAGGTGGTCCCCTTCTTCACCCTGTCCAACACCACCTGATCGCCCGACTCCACCCCTAAGTAGACGATGCCGAGCTTCCTCCTCCGCAACTCCTTCAGCTCCTCGAGGTCCTTTCGCAGGACCCCCTTGGCGTTGGCGTAGATCCCCACACGCTCAAGGCGGGGGAACTTCTCCTGGAGGTAATCGAGGATCTCCACCAGCAGGGACTGCTTCACTATGAGGGCGTCTCCATCGGCCAAAAAGACCCTCTCCACGTAAGGGGCCAGCTTGGGGGCCACCTCATCGATGTCGGCCTTCACCTCCTCGAAGCTGCGGATGCGGAAGCGCTTCCCCTTGTATGAGGGGCAGAAGGTACAGCGGTTGTGGGAACAACCGATGGTGATCTGCAGGATGAGGCTCGAGGCCTCACTGGGAGGTCTGTAGATGGTCCCCTCGTACCTCATGGTCCTCCTCCACGATTATGAAGAGGATCTCTCCCGGCTTGACCATGCCCAGCTCCCGTCTGGCCAACCTCTCGAGGTAAAGGGGGTCCTCCCTGATCCGTCTCACCTCGTCCTCGAGAGCCTTCCTCTCCCCTTGCAGGCGGGTGACCTCGGCCCGAAGGGCCCTCCTCTGGATCTCCAGGGCCAGGAGCTTGGCCAGCCCCTTTTGGCCGAAGAGGGTGGAGCCCCAAGCCAGCAAGGCCACCATCAGGACGGCCCATGTGATGAGACGCCACCCCTTCATCTCAGGACAGACCTCACCGAGAGGGTACCCCACATCTCCACTTGGGGGGCCTCCCGAGGCAAGGGTTCGAAGAGGCAACCCTTGATGTACTCCATCCCCGCGGCCTCAAGCCGGGCATCTCCCTTCCTCAAGGGGATTACCCGGCCCACCGTCCCGTCCGGCTTCACCCAGAACTTGAGCACCACCTCCGCCTCCACCGAGATCTTGACCTTGGGGGGCGCAGGGGCATAGAGGAGACGCCGCGACGCCACCGGTCCTTTGATCCCGATCTGCAGAGGCCTCGGCTTCTTCTTGATTATCTTCGGTTTGAGCTCCCTTTTCAAGGAGGCTATCACCGCCTCCTTGACCTGGGGCTTTGGTGGCTCCCCGGTCAGGAGGGGTCCCTTCGGGGGAGGGGGTGGCGGATGTCCCCCGAAGAGGCCCTCTACATCGAGGAGTTCCACCCCTTTGGGCTCAGCAGCGGGCAGCTCTAGGGGGAAGTCCTTGGTGAATCCCTTCCAGATCTGTTCCGTTATCTCCTCCATCACGGGATGGCCCGCCCATCCCTCGGGGCCCTTGGTGATCAACAGATCCACCGGGGTCAGCAATGTCACAGGGATGATGCGGAACTTAGGGGTGGGCAGGAAGTCCGGCAACAGCATCACCGACAACACGTGAAGGACGAAGGACACCGACAAAAAGAGGCCCAATCGCTTGGAGAACTCCATCGATCACTTCCGCCGCTTCTTGGGCCTGGTGGCGATGGCCAGCTTGCTCAGGCCGGCCGACTTGGCCAGATCCATCACCTCCACCACCTTGCCGTGCAAGGCCCTGGAGTCGGCTCGGATTATGACCATGGTCTGAGGGGCCCTCTTGGCCCTCTCCCTGAAGATCTTCTCCAGTTCCTTGAGGTTGACCCGCTTTCGGTCCACATATATCCGGTTCTTCCTGGTGATGCTCACCCTGATCTCCTTCTTCTCCCTGAAGACCCGCTCATAGGCCGCCTTGGGGAGCTCCACCTTTATCCCCGGGGTGATGACGAAGGCCGAGGAGAGCATGAAGAAGATGAGGAGCAGAAAGACCGTGTCCACCAAAGGCGTGAGGTCTATCCTGGTGTCCCCTTCGTCGTTCCTATCGATGAACCTCATCTCTATTCCTCCCCCTTCAGGAGGTCGAGCAGCCTCAAGGCCACCTCCTCCATCTCCAAGGTGAGGGAGTGGACGCGGTTTCGGAGGTAGCGGTGCATGACAAAGGAGGGGATGGCCACTATGAGGCCAGCAGCGGTGGTGAGCAACGCCTCGGATATTCCCCCAGCGAGGGCCCCGGGCTCTGCCACCCCTTGGAGCGCTATCACGTTGAAGCTCTTTATCATCCCCGACACGGTGCCGAGGAGCCCCAGCAAGGGGGCCACCCCCGCGATGGTCCCCACCACGTTGATGTATCTCTCCATGTTGGCCACCTCACGTCTGCCCACCTCCTCCATCCGTTCCTTTATGGCATCGCGTCTCTTGCCGTAGCTGGACAGGCCGGCGTACAGCACGTGGGAGATGGAGGCGTCGGTCCTCTTGCAGAGGGCCATGGCCTCGGCCAACTTGCCCTTGGCCACCAAGTCGATGACCTCCATGAGAAAGCCGCGGGGGATCACCTTCCCCCTCCTCAAGGCCCAGAGGCGCTCCAGAAAGATCCCCAGGGCGACGATGGAACAGAAAGCGATGGGGTACATCAGCACTCCGCCCTTGAGAAACAGTTCATACATGGTTCCCCTCCTCTTGCTCTAACCTTTGAAGGTCTTCACAGTCCCTTTCCGCAGATATCCTTGGCCCTTCTGGCCACTTCCTCTTCAGCGGAGAGCCCAAGGGCCTTACGACATGCCTGTCGGGCCTTCTTTCCCTCCCCCCTCGCCTTGTAGATCTCGGCGGCGATGAGCAGCGCGAGGGCCCCCGCCTCCTTCTCCTCCGGGTAGAGGTAGAGGACCCTCAAGGCCCGTCCCAGGGCCTCCTCTTCCCTTTCCTCCTTCATGAGGATGGAGGCCACCTTGAGCTCGCACCTGGCCTTAAGGCCTTCGGTGGGCGCCCTCGCGGCCGCCCGTTGGAAGGCCAAGAGGGCCTCCTCGGTCCTGCCCGCCTCGAGGAGCTTCTCCCCGAGCTTCACGAGGACCTTCCACGCGCCTCGCGCCTCCGGGAACCGCTCGAGGGCCCTCCGGAGCAACCCTACGGCCTCCCCCCCGAAGGCCTCGGCCGCCTTAAGGGCCCCCTGATAGGCGAAGTCCTCGGAGGCCTTCTCCACCAGCTCCCTGAGGTCCCGGAGGGCCAGATCCCTCTTGCCCTCGCTGAGATGGATCTTCCCCATCCTGTAGAGGGCCTTCCAACGGTAGGGGGGCCTCCTCACCTCGGCCAGGACGGACAGGGCTTCGGAGGTCTTGCCGGCCCCCTCGAGGAGGTGAGCCAGCTTTAACCTCGCCTCCTCCGCCCCAGGGCTGCTGGGGAAGGCCTCAAGGACCTTTCTGTAGCAGCCCTCCGCCTCCTTCCCCTCTCCCTTCCTCTCGTAGTACTCCCCCAGCAGGAGCAGGACGTTTATCGCCAAGGGATGTTTGGGATAACGTCGGATGAGCTGGTCGCTCCATAGCCTGAACCTCTCCTCCTTGCCGGCGCTGTAGTAGGAGAGGATGATCCCCCAGTAGGCGTCGGGCACCGAGGGATCCTCAGGCCAGCGGTTCTTCACCCGCAGGTATGCCAGCACCGCCCTATCGTACTCGCCGAGGTTGTACCTGCAGTCGCCCACCTTTAGCCAGGCCTTGAGGGCCAAGGGGTTATCGGGCCACCCTTCGGCCACCCTCAAAAAGCGGGCCTCCGCCTCCCTGAAGTGGCCGAGGCGCAACAGGCTCCAGCCCCACCAGAAAAGGGCCTTGGGGGAGAGGGGGTCTTGGGGGAAGGCCTCCAGGAACTCCCTGAAGAGGGAGGAGGCCTTCGAGAAGTCGTCCAACTTGTAGAGGCAGAGCCCCTCGTAGAAGAAGGACCTCTTCGAGAGGTCCTCTGGGAGGCCCTCCGATCTCCTCAGGGCCCGGAAGAGCCCCAGGGCCCTTCGGTACTCCTTGAGGTTGAAGAGGACCAAGGCCCTCAGGAACTCCCCCTCCGGCCCCCCAGCCCGTAGGGCCCAGTGCCCGGCCTCCACCCAGTGGCCCTCTCTGAAGTGATACCACCCCATGGAGAGGAGGGCCTTGCGGAAGAGCTTCGAACCTCGGGGGAGTCCTTGGAAGGAGGACCAGGCGTCCTTGGGCCTGTCCAGGTCTAAGAGCCCATGGCCGAGGAAGAAGAGGCCCCTCTCCCTCAGCGGGCTATCAGGGGATACGATGCTCAGGAACTCCCTCCAAAGCCTTACGGCCTCGGCGGGCTTGCCTGCGTGATAGAGGGCCAGTCCCTCGTTCAGCAGTGCATAGGCCCCAAGCTCCGGCCTTCCCTCCCTGGCCCGCTGGAAGCAGCCAGCGGCCTCGATCAACTCCCCCCTCCTCGAAAGGACCTCCCCCATGAGGAGGTAGGCCCTCTGGAGGAAGTCCTGTTGGGGATACCTTTGGACGATCTGCCTCAGGGCCTCCAGGGCCTCCTCGTCCTCTCCCTCCGAGACCGAGAAGCGAGCCACCTCGTAAAGTCCCTCTCCTCCCCACGAGCTGGCCTCAGGGCCTGAGAGGAGCCGGGAGAGGGCCCCCTTTGCCTCTTCGATCCTTCCCAGGTTCAGGAGGGCCTTGATGAGGCCCCACATCACCGGTCCTCGCCACCTCCCCCGGGGGTAGCCCTTGAGGTATCGCTGGAAGGCCTTGACAGCCCCCTCTGGGTCGCCAGAGGCCCAAGAGGCCCATCCCTCGAGGAAGAGGGCCCCCTCGGTCAGGGGATGGGAGGGGTTGTCCTTGAGGAATGCACCGATGAGGCGGGCGGCCTCCTCATACCTGCCGAGGGAGAAGAGACACAGGGCCCTGAGGTAGAGCCCCTCTGCCCTGAACCGCCCACCCTCCTTCAACAGAGGACCTGTGGCCCGGTAGGCCTCCTCGATGTGGCCCTGTAGCAGCTTGGCATAGGCCTCCGCCAGGTAGGAGTTCTCCACCAGGGGGCTCCTGGGGGTCACCTCCCTCAACTTCCTCAGGGCCTCGAGGGCCTCCCCGTATCTGCCCCGCTCCATGAGGATCCAGGCCTCTGACTGAAGCGCATAGTCCTCATAGGGGCTGCCGGGATAATCCCTAGAGACCCTTCGGAAGTACTCTAAGGCCTCATCGCCCCTGCCCTCCTCTAAGGCTATCTCCCCCATCCAGTAAAGGGCCATGGAGGCGTAGAGGCTCTTGGGGTACCTCTGCAAAAGTTTATCGAAGGTCCTCCGCGCCCCGGCCCTGTCCCCCTTGGCGTAGAGGTAGAGCCCCCGCTTGTAGAGGGCTTCGATCCCTTTGATCACCTGGGCCACCGTTGCGGTCACGGCCGTCGAGTAGGCGCAGCCCGGCGACCGCACAGTGGGGGAGGGGCGCTCGAGGGTCTTCTCGGCCTCTCTGCCGAGCTCTCCCACCTCCAGAGGGGGCCTCTCGCGGTGGACCGTGGTGATGAGGGTCGGCAAGGGCACCCGCCCCAGGGCCTCGGCCTTGAGGGTCTCCTCCCCCACTATCACCACGGGAGGAAGCTTCACCCTCAGCTCTTCTTCCTTGGGACTTTCCGCTTGGGCCAGGGGGAGCAGAAGCGACAGGATACATCCTATAGAGAGGACGAACTTTTTCACCTTTTGTTCAACTCCCCCTTGCGGGCTTTGGCTTGCGGTAACCTTATCAAAAAGGGGTTTTTTGTGTCAACGAAGGTACCTCTGGAGGTGCTTCGGCACCCACCAGCGGATGAAGTTGTAGGTGATCCCCGCCGGGGCCGGTTCTATCCCTCGGAAGCGAGCATGGATCACCGGCAGGGCGTAAGGGACGTAGAGGAAGGTGTAGGGCTGGTCCTCGGCCAGGATCTCCTGCAAGCGGAAGTAGAGCCTCCGACGCTTGGAGCGATCGAAGGTCCTCCTGGCCTCCACCAAGATCTCGTCCACCTCGGGGTTCCGGTAGGAGATGAAGTTGAGCTCCTTGGGGCCGGTCTTGGAGGAGTGCCAGATGTCGAACTGATCCGGGTCCACCCCCGTGGACCAGCCGAGGATCACGGCCTCGAAGCGCTTCTTGTCGATGTATTCGTTGATGAAGGAGGCCCACTCCAGCACCCTGATCTTCATCCGGATCCCCACCTGCTTCAAGCGCCACTGGATGATCTCAGCGGTCTTGAGCCTCGAGGTGTTTCCCCAATTGAGCAGCACCGTGAACTGGAAGGGCTGGCCGTCTTTGTCCAGGATGCCGTCCCCGTCGACATCGCGCCAGCCGGCCTCCTCGAGCAGCTGCCGGGCCCTTTTCGGATCATAGGGGTAGCGCTTCACTTGGGGGTTGTAGTACCAGGTGCCGGGCTTATAGGGCCCCGTGGCCACCACACCCAGGCCGAAGAGCACGACCTTGACGATCTCCTCCTTGTCGATGGCGTAGCTCAAGGCCTGCCTCACCCGCTTGTCCCTGAAAAAGGGGTGGCGGAGGTTGTAACCGAGGTAGGTGTAGGCGAAGGGCAGATACTTGTACTTGCGGAACTCCCGCTGGAAGTCAGGGCTTGAGGTCTGACGGGTGTACTGAAGGGGTGTAAGGGTCATCCAATCGATGCTGCCCGCCTTCAGTTCCAAGAACATGGTGGCGGGGTCGGGCACGATCCTGTAGATGAAGCGGTCTATGTAGGGCCTGCCCTCGAAGTAGTCGGGGTTGGCCTCGAGGACGATCTTCTCACCGGTCTTCCACTCCTTGAACCTGTAAGGGCCCGTCCCGATGGGATGCCTCACCAAGGGGCTCTTGGTGAGGTCCTTGCCCTGCAGCAGGTGCTTGGGCAGCACCACCAGGTCGGTCCAGCTCGCCAGCCCAGGGGCGAAAGGCTCTCGATAGGTCACCCGGAAGGTATAGCGGTCCAGGACCTCGGCCCGCTCCACCTCGAGGTAGTCCCCGGAGTAGGCGGTGGGGGTCTTGGGATCGGTGATGGTCTTGAAGCCGAACATCACGTCCTCGGCGGTGAACTCCACCCCGTCGTGCCACTTCACCCCTCGGCGCAAACAGAAGGTGATGGTGCGGCCGTCCGGCGATATCTCCCATCGCTCTGCCAGGTCCCCCACCAGGTTGAGGTCCTTGTCATACTTGACCAGTCCGTTGTAGATGAGGCCGCAGATCTCGTGCGATGCGCTGTCGGAGGCCAACATGGGGATGAGGCTCGATGCATCGCCTATGGAGCCCACCACGATAGTGTCACCGTAAGAGGGGGCCTCCTCTTGGGCGGTGGCGCAAAAGGGGGCGATGAGGATCAGCAGGAGGGCGAGCAGTACCATCACAGGGCTGTGCCGTAGATCCTATAGGTCTTGTACCTCCTGCCCCCCATGGCCTCGATCCCCTTCTGCATCAGGTGGTTGTCCTCGAGGATCCAGGACATCTCCCCCCTCTTGTACCCGAGGCGGTATCCGCGCCTGAAGACCTCTACGTAGAGCAAGGTCTCTATCCCCCGACGTTGATAGGGAGGTCTCACGCCGAGCAGCAGGACCCTGAGTTCGTCGATCCTCCTCTTCCAATAGAGGGCCTTCAGCAACCCCAAAGGGCCGAGGCGGCCGTTCAGGTGTCTCAGGATCAGGTTGTAGTTGGGCAGGGCCAGGACGAAGCCCACCGCCTCCCCGTCCACCTCTGCGAAGAGGCCGAGGTCGGGGACGAGGACCGCCTTGAGGGCCTTGGCCATGAAGACCACTTCGTCTTCGGACATGGGGACGAAGCCCCAATTCCTGGCCCAGGCCTCGTGGTAGATCCTCATAAACCGCCTTATCTCCCCCTCGACGTCCCCCTTCTCCACGGTCCTTACCCGGAGGCCGGGGGTCTTCTTGAGGGCCCAGGTGGCGATCCTCTGGACCCGCTCCGGTATGGTGCCGTCGCCTATGATCAGGTTGGCGTAGAGGTCCCTCGCCTTGTGGAGGCCGATGGCCTCCATCAGTTTCGGGTAATAAGGGGGGTTGTGGGGCATCATGATGTAGGGAGGGGTCGAGAACCCATCCACCAGCATCCCACATTCATAGTTGGTGGAGGGGTTCATGGGGCCTATCATCTCCTCCATCCCCATCTCCCTCAAGGCCTCCTTGGTCCCCTCCATCAGGGCTCGGGCCACCTCGAGGTCGTCCATGGCCTCGAAGAAGCCGAAGTAGCCGACCTTCCTGCCGTGGTAGTCGATGAACCTGCGGTCCACGATGGCGGCCACCCTGCCCACCGCCTCCCCGTCCTTGATGGCCAGTAGAGGCAAGACGGTGGCGTGGCAGCAGAAGGGGTGTTTCCCCGTGAAGAAAGGGGTCACCTCCCTCAACAGAGGGGGGACCCATAGGGGGTCATCCCTGTAGATCCTCCAGGGGAGCCTGAGGAAGGTCCTGAGTTCCCCCTTTCCCCTTACGGGCTTCACCCTTACGGCGATGGCCCACCTCCCCTATTAGATGATGCCCAGTTCCCTTCCTGCGCGCTCGAAGGCCTCGAGCACCCGATCCAGTTGCTCGTCGGTGTGGGTGGCCATGAAGCTGGTCCTCAGCAGCTCCCTGCCGGGAGGGGTGGCTGGGGGGAGTACTGGGTTGACGAAGACCCCGTATCGCTCCAGCAGCCCGCACATCTGGAAGGTCTTCAGCTGGTCCCCGATGATGATGGGTATGATGGGGGTGCAGCTTTCGCCCGTGTCGAACCCCAGGGCCTTGAAGCCCTCCTGCATCTTGCGGGTGTTCCTCCAGAGCCTCTCCCTGCGCTCCGGTTCCTCCATGATGACGTCCAGGGCCGCACTGGCTGCAGCGGCCAAGGGAGGGGCGATGGCGGCCGAGAAGATCAGCGAACGGGCGAAGTGCTTGACGTAGTTGATCACCTCCTTGGGACCCGCGATGAACCCCCCTATGGTGGCGAGGCTCTTGCTGTAGGTCCCCATGATGAGGTCCACCTCGTCCTCCACCCCGAAGTGCTCCGCGGTCCCCCTGCCCCCTTCGCCCAAGACGCCGATGCCGTGGGCGTCGTCCACCATCACCCGCGCCCCGTACCTCTTCGCCATGGCGATGATCTCCGGCAGAGGGGCGATGTTACCCTCCATGCTGAAGACCCCGTCCACGATGATCAGCTTGCCGGCCTCCTCGGGGACCTCCTTGAGGACCCGCTCCAGGTCCTGGGGGTCGTTGTGCTTGAAGCGCCTGACCTGGGTCATGGCCAGGCGGCAGCCGTCGATGATGGAGGCGTGGTCGTACTTGTCCAAGATGGCCACATCCCTCCTCCCCAGTAGGGCCGAGATGGTCCCGAGGTTCGTCTGGTAACCCGTGGCGAAGACCAAGGCCGCCTCCTTCCGGAAGAACCGGGCCAGCTTCTCCTCCAATTCCTCGATGATGTCGAGGTTCCCGTTGAGGAAGCGCGAACCGGCACAGCCCGTCCCATACCTCTCTATGGCCGCCTTGGCCGCTTCCTTCACCTTGGGATGGTCGGTGAGGCCGAGGTAGTTGTTGGAGCCGGCCATGATGAGCTTACGGCCGTTCACCATCACCTCCGTCCCCTGGGCCGACTCTATCCGTCGGAAGAGGAAGTAGACTCCAGCCTCCTTCGCCTCCTCCACCTTCTTGAAGTTGAAACATCTATCGAAGATGTCCATCCTCTCCCTCCTCTACAGCCATCCTGCCTTTAGGTACCAGGCGAGGGTGAGTTCAAGGCCCTCCCTAAGGCTCCAGCGGGGACTGAAGCCCAACACCTCTCTGGCCTTGGAGATATCGCAAAGCCACGCCTCCTGGAGGGCCTCAGCGCACTTGCTGGGGGTGAAGGCCACCGCCCTTCCCCTCAACTTGCCGAAGAGCTCTCCCCCGTAGGCGCACAGCCAAGCCACGGAGGCCGGAATTCTAATCCTCATGTATCTTATGCCAAGGAGAGAAGCTACCATATCGATGAGCGATTGCAAAGGGTGTTTCACGCCGTCGGAGATGAAGAAGACCTCCCCCGAGGGGTAGTCGGCCTCGGCCGCCAAGATCAAGGCCTCCACCAGGTCCTGTACGAAGCAGAGGCTGAGCCACTGCTCCCTCCGGAGCATGGGGACAAATCGTCCCTTCACCAACCTGAAGAGCTGCAGCATGTAGTCGTCCCTGGGGCCGTAGACGGCCGCAGCCCGAAGGATCCCCACCTGGAGGCTATCTCGATGCCCGAGGGCCACCCCTTCGGCCTCCAGCTTGCTCCTGCCGTAGGGGGAGACGGGCCTTGGGGGGTCCTCCTCTTTGCGGGGCCTGGAGGGGGTGGAGGGGCCCGCTGCTGCCAGGCTCGAGAGGTAGAGGAAACGGCCCGTGATGCCCCCCGAGGCCTCCAGGGCCTCCAGGAGCCGCTCCGTCCCGGTGCGGTTCACCTTGAAGTACTCCCCGGGATGCTTGGCCCGTGTCAGCCCGGCCAGGTGAAAGACGTGGTGGAACCCCCTGAGGGGCGGGAGTTCCCCCCGTAAGTCTCCCCTTATCAGCTTGACCCCCTCGGGCAGCCATCTGGGCTCCCTCCGGATCAGGGCCCACACCTCCTGGCCCTCGGACAGGAGCCTCTCGGCCAGATGACTCCCGATGAAGCCTGTGGCCCCGGTGATCAATATCTTCGCCAAATCCCACCTCCTACGATGCCCAAGAGGCCGGCTCCCTTTAAGGCCGCCAGGAACAAGCAGGTCTCCTGAAAGCCCCTCAAGGGGAGGAGGACTACTCCGGCCAAGATCCCCCCCACCCATCCCCCCATGAGGTCAGCGGCGTAAAGCAGCCCACCGGTCCTTCCAGCCCCCTCTGAATGGCGGAGATAGAGGGCCGCCCCCGCTGGGAACTGTCCCCCGACCACGGCACCGCCGAGGAGGCAGAGGGGGAGGAAGGCCCAGCCCCCTGCCGCCCTGAGGGGACCGAGGGCCACCGGCAACAGCAGGGCGTACAGCCCCACCCCTGCCTCTGCGGTCAAGAAGGGCCACTGGGGCGGAAGCCCTTTGGTGAGAAACCTCCCGGTGCACCAGGCCCCCAAGGCCACCCCGACCATGAAGGCGGTGATGAGGAGCCCTATCCACTGGTAGACGTATCCGTGGAAGGTCTGGAAGGCGTAAAGGAGGAGGAGGTCGAAGGCCATCCCCGCAAAGCCGGTGGTGGCCAGGACGGTGGGCACCCCGACTCTTCCCCTGCCCAGGAACAACACCAAAAAGAGGACCAGGGGGATCGGTATCCCCCAGCGGGCAGGCAGCCCCCGGAGGCGGTCAAAGAGGGGCACCAGCTTCGGGTCGAAGAGCGCGTTGTGATAGGCGAGGGCGTGGAAGACCCCTAGGGGGTGGAGGTCCTCGTTGAGCGCTCGAGGCAGCTCGAGGTTCTCCCAGAACCACTGGAGGCGCCTCCTCTGGAACAGGTAGGAGATAAGGGAAGGGGTGAGGAGGCGAAGTCGTAGGCCCCGTTCCCTCATGCGCCTGGTGAGGACCTCCTCGGAGGCCTTCAGGGTCCCGCTCTCCTTGGAGGCCATCACGAGGGTGCCCTCTCCGAGGGCCACCTTCACCTCGGGGAAGACCTCCTTCAGGGTCCCCAGCAAGAGGCCCATCAAGCCCCGGAGTTCAGGCCCCATGTAGACTGAGGAGGCGGGCAGCTCAAAGGCGATGATCCCTCCGGGCCTCAGCCTCGCTGCCATAAGCCGGAAGGCCTCGAGGGTGAAGAGCCTGTTGACCTGTAGATCTGAGGGAAGCCCGAGGCCCATGAGGATGACGTCGTAGGTCTTCTCGGAGACTTGCAGGAGCTTCCTTCCGTCCACCGTCCACAGCTTCACCCTCCGGTCCCCCAGTTCCCGGGCCGTGAGGGAGGTGGGATACTTGCGGACCAGTTCGATGAGCAGGGGGTCAAGCTCTGCGTAATCCACCTCCTCCACGGGATGTTTCAATACCTCCTGCAGAATCCCCCCCGTCCCCCCGCTTATGACCAATACGCGCCGAGGGGCCCGGTGGTGAAGCATGGGGACGTGGACGAAGACCTCAAGGGCGGGGTTCGGGTTGGGTACGGTGATGATCGGAGACCCGTTGAGGAAGAAGGTCTGTTCCCCAGCCCGACGGAGGGCCACCAAGTTGCCGTAGAGGGAGTTCTGGTGGTGAAGGATCTCATAGCCGGACCAACGCCTCCTGAGGGAGGCCTCCTCCAACCGATCCGCCCCCGCGGGGAGCAACGGCAGGAGGAGACCGATGGTCAGGAGGAGGATAAGGGCGATCCTCCGATGGAGACAGAGGCAGAGGAGGCCGCAGAGCAAGAGGTGCAAGACCGCCAAGGCCAGGGCGAGCTCGAAGGGCTTGAACAGGGGCAGCAGGAAGAAAGCCACCGTGAGCCCCCCCAGGATCGTGCCGAGGGTCTCCCACACGTAGGCCGCGGTGATGGCACCTGTGGCCCCCTTGCTCTCCCCCAGGAGGGAACAGCCCACGGGGAAGAGGGCCCCGTGGAGGAAGGCGGTGGGGAGGAGGACCCAGGCCGATTGGCAGAGGGCCTGGATCAGCCCCCAGGCCACGGCCTCCTCCCCTGCCAAGGCCTTGAAGACCCTGGCCACCGTCAAGCTCCCCAGCAGGGCGATGGAGAAGAGGACCTGCAACAGCAGAAAGGTCCTCAGGCCCCTCTCCCTCCTCCCTCCCCACCACGCCCCGAGGGCCTCAGCCACCAGCCAATTGCCCAGGACCACCCCGAAGATGAGTTCGTTGCCGAAGAAGGACACCAGCAGTTCGCGCAAGAGGAGCACCTGGGCCCCGATGCCGCTCAGGCCCGTGGTGAGGATGGCGAGGATGATGAGCCACTGCATGGAGGGGGTTACATCAGAGATACCCCTTCTTCAGGAGGTACTCGGCGTTGAGGATGGCCGCCCCTGCAGCCCCCCTGATGGTGTTGTGGCTGAGGAGGAAGAACTTGTAATGGAGCACCTGGCAGGGCCTGAGCCGACCGATGGTGCAGGTCATGCCGCGGCCCTCATCCCTGTCCTTCAGGGGTTGGGGACGATCGGGCTCAGGTCGGTAGACCAAGGGATGCTCCGGCGCCGAGGGCAGACCGAGATCGGCCAAGGGGTTGTACTCCTGCCAGGTCTGGATCAACTCTTCCTCGGTGGCCTGCCTCTGCAGCTCTACACTGACGCTCTCTAGGTGGCCATCCCTGACGTTCACCCGGGTGCAGGAGGCGCTGATGGCGATCTCTGCCGGCACGAAGCGTCCCCCTTTGAGACGCCCGAGGATCTTTAAGGGCTCAGTCTCCACCTTGGCCTCCTCCCCCGAGATGAAGGGGATGACGTTGTCCAGGATGTCGAGGGAGGCCACCCCGGGGTAACCGGCTCCACTTAGGGCCTGGAGGGTCGTTACCATCACCCGCTTGAGGCCGAAGCGCCTGTGCAACGGCGCCAGGGCCATCACCAGGCCGATGGTCGAGCAGTTGGGGTTAGTGACGATGTATCCCCCCTTGGGCCAGCGCTTTTTTTGTTGGGGGATGATCTCGGTGTGATCCGGGTTGACCTCGGGCACCAACAGCGGCACATCGGGGTCCATGCGGTGGTTGCGGGCGTTGCTCGAGACCACATAGCCCGCCTTGGCGAAGTCCTCCTCGATGCCCCCGGCCACCTTCGCGTCCAGGGCCGAAAACACCAGCCGGCACTGGAGCTCCGGCACGCACTCCTTCACCTCGAGGTGCGCCACCTCTGGGGGTATTTCCCCCTCCACCTTCCAGCGGCCCTGCATCACCTCGCCGTAGCTGCGGCCGGCGCTGCGTTCAGAGGCGGCCACCTCCGTGATCTCGAACCACGGATGATCCGCCAGGAGCTGGACAAACCTCTGTCCCACCATTCCTGTGGCCCCAAGGATGCCGACCTTCACCTTTTCCACCTTTGCACCTCCCACCGAGGCTAAGACTATAAGGCAGCTCCCTTTGCCATGTCAATAAATCGGGGCGGTGAAGGGCAAAGGGATTAGATCACATTCCTCACAGCCCGGCTCAGAGCCGATGAGGATCGCTATTGACAAAGAGGAAAAATTTGTTATACATATAACAAATGCCCTTCCCCAGACGCAAAAGGCTCTACGAGGAGATAGCCGAGGTCCTGAAGAAGGCCATCCTTTCCGGAGACTATCGCGTAGGCGATAAGCTCCCCTCTGAGATGGAGTTGGCAGAGCGGTTTGGGGTCAGCCGACTGGTGGTCAGGGAGGCCATCAGGTACCTGGAGCTGAACGGCCTCATCGAGGTGAGGCAAGGGGCTACAGGAGGGGCCTTCGTTCGCGAGCTGGATTCCAAGATCATCCGACAGAACCTGAGTGATTTGCTCTTTTTCCGTAAGATCTCGGTAACTCAACTCTACGAAGTCAGGATGTATGTCGAACCAGAAGTGGCACGTTTGGCTGCCCTTCGGAGGACAGAAGAGGATTTGCAACTATTGGAACATTTAGTTTACCTCTCTGAGACAGGGGAACCTGGAATAGATTATATAAAGCACAACGTCGATTTTCACCGCGTACTTGGCAAGGCTTCTCAAAATCCCTTTTACGCTGTGATAATTAATTCAATAATGGATTTTACAGAGAATTTTATCTTAACTATCAAGCCGGTGAAAGAAGTAATCCATGAACGTACAATTCATAGGGAGATTTATGAAGCCATCTTAAAACGAAATGCAGATCAAGCAAGGGCAAAAGCCATAGAACACACGATAAATATTACAAAACAGATGAAACGGTTGGAAAAGCTATATTTGGATCTGTTGAATGCAAAACTTGAGGCCGAGTATAGGCCATATCAAGGCTTACTCGAAAAGGCTCAATCATAAATTCAACAAAGAAGGAGGTGGCGTCATGAGGAAATATCTACTGATGATAGTAGTGGCGTTAACGTTATGTTCAATACTTCTCTTTCCGCCTCAGGGCAACGCAATAGAGTTGAAGTTCAACAGTATGTACGCCCCGAAACACCCCATAAATACCCATGCCTTTAGCGTATGGGCCAAAGAGGTCGAGAGGCGTACCGAAGGGAGGGTCAAGGTAACGCTGTTCCCATCGAATGCCCTTGCAAACGTAAAGCAAGCCTACGATGCCACCATCAGTGGCATCTGTGACATCGCGGTGTCCTGTTCCACCTATGCCCCTGATCGGTTCCCGTTGTCCACCGTGATAAATTTGCCGATGTTGGGGACCTCCAGTGCTGTAACCAATAGCTTGGCCTTGTGGGAACTGTACGAGAAGTTCCCCCAACTACAGAAGGAATACAAGGATGTGAAGTTGCTCTGGCTATATGCCAATCCAACCTTTCAATTGCACTTCACAAAAGACCTCGTCAAGAAATTGGAGGATTTGCGCGGCCGGGTCATCAGTACTGGTAGCGCCATGGGATTGAAGATCCTGAAGAAGTTGGGAGCAGTTCCTGAAAACATCCCCATGGTCGATGTTTACATGGCCCTGCAGAAGGGGGTAGTCGATGGATGCATGCTTCCTTACGCCCCGCTGAAATCGCAAAGGATAGCGGAATTGGTCCACTATCACACCAACGCCGACCTGTTATGCGTAAGTTTTTACGTGGTTATGAATTTGGACAAATGGAACAAGCTTTCTCCCCAGGATCAGAAGATAATCTCGGAACTTACCGGCCACTACGGAGCTGAGCTCTGTGGTTCGGTGTTCGATAAGTTTCAGGATCGCGACATCAAATGGATGCTGCAGAGGGGGGACAAGTTTTACACGCTTCCCGCTCAGGAACGCGAAAGGTGGGTCAAAAGGGTGGTGCCCTTGCGCGAGGATTGGGTGAAGAAGATGGAGAAGAGAGGGCTCCCTGCAAGGCGGGTGATGGAGGACGCCCAGAGCTTGATCAAAAAGTACAGAGCTCACTGATAGGGATCCCCTGCGGGGATCTCCGCATAAATATCCTGGAGTATCCTCGGGGAGGCCTCATCCAAAGGGGCCCCGTCTCTCGGGCCTTGAAGGGAAGTCTTCGGTGTCTTGGGGGGGCAAGAGGGGCCCTTGAGGGGGGAGAGTTGAGGCGTCTCTGGCGCCATGGTCGCCTTTGAGAATTTGAGAAGATGTTTGAGAAGATGTCTGACGATCTAAGCCTCAAAAGAGCCAACAGGGTCTTTGCCGAGTTGTTGAACATCGTTGGGGTAGGGATGGGGCTTGTAATGGTGCTCATCCTCACCGCCAATGTCATCGGCCGTTATTTATTCCATCATCCATTGATTGGAACTGTCGAAATTGAAGAATTGATGTTAGTTATATTGGTCTTTTTTGGAATAGCTTACGCTCAGATTAAGAAGAGACACGTATCAATTCCTTTCTTTGTCGATAGATTACCTCATGAAATCAGACTCGTAATTCTTAACGTAGCTATTTTCATAAGCTTAATAATTTTTGTTTTGCTGACTTGGCAAAATGTTGTGTTGTCCAGAACATACTGGCTTAACAAAGTATCTTCTTTGTATTTAGAGATACCTCTTGCTCCCCTTGTAGTTATCATAGTAATTGGTTGTTTTGCTATGTGTGTAACGCTTTTTTTCGATTATATCTCTTCTCTTAAAGAATTATCAAGAGAAAAAGCTGCACTTGTGTGGCCTATTGGTATCGAAGTGCTAACCTCATTAACCATTCTTTATCTCATCGCCCAACCTACAAAACTGCATATAGAAGAAGATGTCCTTGCCTTAATGATGATAATAACACTCATAGTCCTTCTGTTTTCGAACACCTTAATTGGTGCTGTATTGGCCCTTGTTGGATTCGTCGGTATGGCCTTACTCAGCGGGTCGAAGGCAGCTTTAGGATTGTTCAGCAATATCCCCTTTTCGACGACCGCCAACTATTCGATGTGCGTGATCCCTTTCTTTTTGCTCATGGGGGAGTTCGCCTATCAAGCGGGTCTCAGTCAGAGCCTTTATCAGACGGCTTACAGATGGTTGGGCCACTTGCGGGGAGGGCTTGCTATGGCCACGGTGGTGGCATGTGGAGGCTTTGCCGCTGTGAGCGGTTCGAGTTTGGCAACAGCCGCTACGATGGGCACGGTAGCCCTCCCTGAGATGAAAAGGTATGATTACGCCCCCTCTTTGGCCGTCGGTTCAGTTGCTGCTGGCGGCACGATTGGGATCCTGATCCCCCCGAGCACTATATTGATCATCTATGGAATACTGACGGAACAATCGATAGCGAAATTGTTCTTCGCTGGTTTCTTGCCCGGGATACTGTCGGTCATCTATTACCTGATCGTAATCTACGTTTTGACAAAGAGGAGACCCGAACTCGGGCCACCAGGACCAAGGACCTCGTTTCGTCAAAAGATCCTCTCCCTCAAAGACACATGGTTGGTGCTAATGGTCTTTGTCCTGATCATGGGTGGCTTGTACGCCGGGATCTTCACCCCTACAGAGGCAGGGGCTGTAGGGGCCACTGCTATACTGATGATCAGCTTGATCAACAAGAAGATGACGTGGAAGGGCTTGAGTTCCTCCTTGCTCGAAACGGGGGAGACTACCAGTATGATCTTCGTGATCCTCATCGGTACCATGATCTTCGGTCGCTTTCTGGCTGCGACTAAATTGCCCATGAATTTGGCGTCCTTCGTCGTAGGATTACCCGTACCCAAGACGGTCATTTTGGCGATTATTATTGCCTTTTATTTCATCTTCGGCTGCATAATGGGTACGTTGCCTCTGGTTGTACTTACCGTACCCATCTTCTTTCCTCTCATTCAAGCTTTGGGATATGACCCAATCTGGTTCGGTATAGTCATCGTTATGGTATCTGAGATAGGTTTGATCACCCCTCCTGTCGGTATGAACGTCTTCATCATAAAAGGTGTAGCAAAAGATGTGCCCTTAGCTACAATTTTTAAAGGCATATTTCCTTTTCTGATAGCTGACGTTGCGAGATTGACCACTATAATTATCTTTCCCCAGATATGCTTATTCTTACCGAAGTTGTTGAAGTAAAACAGGAGGTGCACGATGGCTGAGGTTCTAAGTAAAGGTTGCGAAAGGGGATTGGCTGGTAACGTGGAGATGCCTTTGTCGGTAGAGCGTCTGCCGAATGGCAATACCTTGATAGCTGATGCCGGAGATGAAGCTGGTTACGGAAGTGAGGTCGTCGAAGTCGATCGTCTCGGCAACATCGTATGGCACTATGCTGGAGGTTTGCGCTTCGCCCATAGCGCCCGCAGGCTGAAGAATGGCAATACCTTGATAACGGACACCACCAACAACAGACTGCTGGAGGTCACGTCTGACAAAGAGGTGGTGATGAACTCCGATGACTGGGGGGGAGGTACTGGGAGGCTTTCCGATGGATCTCATCTACATTACCCGAACGAGGCTTACGAGTTGGAAGACAGGACCTTCCTGGTGACCGATAGGAACAACGATCGCTGCATCCAGGTAGACAGAGAGGGGAACGTGTTGTGGTCCTTTGAGGGGCTCCATCATCCCCACAATGCCAACCCCCTTCCCAATGGCAACATCCTGATTTGCGATTCTGACGACAACAAGGTCCTTGAGATCAATCGAAACAAGGAGGTCGTATGGTCATACGGGGATGGGTCCACCGAGACCTTATGGTGGCCGAGGGGGGTGACTCGACTGGCCAACGGGAATACCCTCATAACGGATAGCAAGAACCATCGCATCGTTGAGGTGACCCCAGAAGGTGAGGTCGTCTGGCAATTTCAAACCGAACACGTGGACAAGTTCTACATCACCTATGCCACATCGGAGGATACCTTCCTCATATCCTGTACTGATGGCCACCATCAGGTAATCGAGGTGGACCGGGCGGGCAACATCGTGTGGCTCTTCCGCAACTATCGCAGGCCCTTCCCCATATACGAGAAGTTGACCAACGGCTTTTTCACGGAGGTCGATCCCAGCGGTGTGCCGAGGCACTGGGTGTTGGCTACGCGGCTATCAGAGGGAGGGGGTAAGGTCATATGGGACACCGACAACAGGCCTCGTCCCTGTCCGGGGCTAGAGTACGACAGACCGGGGGCCCTTTTTCTGCAACAGAGCATCGCCGTCAAGCCGGGGGCGACTTACAGGATAGGGTACGAGATAAAGACCGTGGACGTGGAGGGTGTGGCGTGCGTCCTGGTGGATCTCTTCGATTCCTTGGGCGGAAGCCTGTTTCACGTGATCACGGAGATGCCCTCAGGACAGTACCTCAGTGGTACCAACGATTGGCTTCCTGACATGTTCGAGGTGAAGGTGCCAGCGAGGGCTAGCTATGCCGATCTGAGGCTCTTTATCAGCGACAAGGGAAAGGTCTTCATAAGGAACGTCATGATGCATCGCGTCTAAGGATCAAAAAACAATAAGAGGAGGTCTTGCCATGCCGATCGACAAGGTGATCAGTGAGAAGCGGAGGTTGCAATGTGCGAAGCTTGTGGATCTCTCCAAGGGGGTTGTGAGGGAGGCCTTTGATAGGTTCAGGCACGAGGAGTTGGCGATTGCCTGGACTGGGGGCAAGGACAGCACCCTGACCCTGTGGATCATCAAGCAGGTGTGTGAGGAGAGGGGCGTAGGGCTTCCCAAGACGATGCTGATCGGCGAGGGGGACGAGTTTGAGGAGATCCACGAGTTCGTGGAGAGGATAAAGGAGGAGTGGAAGGTCCCCCTTGAGGTCTGCCGCAACGAGGATGTGCTGAAGGCGGCCAATTATCAGTTGGGGGCCATCGTGAAGGTGAAGGATTTGAACGAGCGGAATCGGGCCGAGCTCAAGAGGATCGGTTTTGAGGGGGAGGAGTTCCCCTTTGAGGCTGAGTCCTACGTGGGCAACCACCTGATGAAGACGGTGGTGTTCAACGAGTTCATCGAGCGCAACGGGATCAAGGGGGTCTTTCAAGGGCTGAGGTGGGATGAGCACCCCGCCCGCTACAACGATGAGTACTTCGAGCACAGGCCCGCCGAGTACCTTGTGCCGGAGCACACCAGGATCAGGCCCATCTTGCACTTCACCGAGAAGGACCTCTGGGACACCTATGCCGCCTTTGGGATCCCGTACTGTGTGCTTTACGAGCGGGGCTATCGTTCCCTTGGGGCCAAGTCGACCACCCGGAAGACCTCCGAGATCCCGGCCTGGAAGCAGGACCTTGAGGACACATGGGAGAGGGTGGGGAGGCATCAGGACAAGGAGAAGGCGATGGAGCGGCTGAGGAAGCTGGGGTACATGTAAGCCTTAGCCCTTTCGGATGAGGGAGGGGTCCTTCCCGTTCCCCTCCCTCTTTTTTGAACTCAAGGGAGGGAGGTCTGGAGATGTCCGAGTTGGTACCACCGCACGGAGGCAGGTTGACCCCGAGGTTGCTCGAGGGTGAGGAGTTGGCCGAGGAGAGGGAGAGGGCCGAGGGGCTGCCCAAGGTTCGCATGACCTCGAGGGAGACCTCGGACCTGATAATGATGGGCACGGGCGCCTTCAGCCCCCTGGAGGGCTTCATGGGCAGCGAGGACTGGAGGCGGGTCTGTGAGGAGATGGGGTTGAGGGACGGGACCTTCTGGCCCATCCCCATCACCCTCTCTGTCTCCAGGGAGGAGGCCTCTCGGCTGAAGGAGGGGCAGGAGGTGGCCCTGGTGGACGGGGAGAGCGGCAGGCTGATGGGCTCGATGGTGATCGAGGAGATCTACAGTATCGACAAGCTCTACGAGTGCAGGGAGGTCTTTCGGACCGATGATCCGAGGCATCCCGGGGTGGCGAAGGTCCTGGCCCAGGGGGATTTCAACCTTGGGGGGCCTGTGAAGGTCTTCAGCGAGCTCGACTACCCTGAGCGTTTCCCTGGCCTTTACGCCAGGCCTTCGGAGACCCGCGGGATCTTCCAGGAGCGGGACTGGAGGACGGTGGTGGCCCTTCAGCTGCGCAACCCCATGCACCGATCCCACGAGTACATCGCCAAGATCGCCCTGGAGGTCTCTGATGGGCTCTTCGTGCACCAGCTGGTGGGGAGGCTGAAGGAGGGGGACATCCCCGCTGAGGTCAGGGTGAGGTGTGTGGAGGCGGTGCTGCAGCGTTATTTCCCCAAGGAGCGGGTGGTGAACAAGGCCTACCCCATGGAGATGAGGTATGCGGGCCCGAGGGAGGCGTTGCTTCATGCGGTGATAAGGCAGAACTACGGGGCCAGCCACATAATCATAGGGAGGGACCATGCGGGGGTGGGGGACTACTACGGCCCCTTTGACGCCCAGAGGATCTTCTACGAGATCCCCGAGGGGTCCCTGGCGATAAGGATGTTCCCTGTGGACTGGACCTTTTACTGCTACAGGTGCAAGCAGATGGCCTCCTTCAAGACCTGCCCCCACGGCGAGGAGGACCACCTGATGCTGAGCGGCACCATGCTGAGGAGGCTGCTGGCGGAGGGGAAGCCCGTGCCGGAGGAGTTCAGCCGCCCAGAGGTGGTGGAGATCCTGAGGGAGTATTACTCCAGCTTGCGCTGAGGGTTCGGCGCTCAAAGCCAGGCTGAGGATCCCGGGAAGGAGGGAGAGGTGGACCCTGTGCGAGCCTTGCTCGTCGCGTTCGTGGGGCTGGTCATAGGGACGCTGGCCGGCTTTTTCGGGGTGGGAGGGGGCTTCCTCCTGACCCCTACGCTCAACGTCTTGGGCTTTCCCATGGTGACGGCCATCGGGACCAGCTTTGCTGCCATAGCGGGCAACAGCACAGTGGGGGTCCTGCGGCACCGAAGGCTCGGCAATGTGGCCCCGAAGCTGGGCGTGATCATAGGGCTGATCTCCATAGCGGGGGTCGAGATCGGCAAGAGGCTCGTATTGGTCTTGGAGGGATGGGGCCTTGCCGGGACTTACGTGAGGGTGGGCTACATAGGGCTTCTCAGCTTCATCTCCATTTGGATGTTGGTGGGCTTTTTTCGCCGCCACAGGGACAAAAGACGAGGGACTACAGAGGCCCAAGACGCCCCCCGGGGCAAATTTAGGTCTTTCGCCCTTCCTCCGGTAATAACCTTTCCCCGCTCGGAGGTCCCCTCGGTCTCTTTATGGGTGGTGGTGCTGTCAGGCCTCGGCATAGGTTTCATCTCGGGTTTCATGGGGGTTGGGGGAGGTTTTGTCGCCTTCCCCCTGCTGGTGTATCTCATCGGTGTGCCGACGAGGACTGCGGTGGGGACGTCGCTGCTCATCACGCTGTTCAGCTCCTCCTATGGCATCGCCATCTACGGCCTGGCAGGGAGGGTCCAGTGGCTGATGGCCCTGGTGGTCCTCGGCGGGGCCGTGTTAGGGGTTCAGGTCGGCGCCCGTGCCACCAGATCTGTAGAGGGGGCGAGGATAAGGGTCCTTTTCGCCCTGCTCCTTTTGGCTGTGACGGTCTCTGTGCTGCTCAAGCAGATGGGGACCCCTCATCTCAGTCTCTATCTATTGCTGATTTCTGCCTCCCTTTTGGCCTCGGTGATATGGTCCTTCCTGATCATCGGCCTCCTCAGGGGACGGAAGGCCCCCTGTAGCCCCTGAACGG
>Ga0190361_1000119_pt1:27500-31930 | contig 31930 bp, 21 predicted proteins | sample 48721845_MG_FD_161273 | JGI IMG/M metagenome (GOLD analysis project Ga0190361, IMG submission 161273) | Hydrothermal vent microbial mat bacterial communities from Southern Trench, Guaymas Basin, Mexico - 4872-18-4-5_MG | ecosystem: Environmental > Aquatic > Marine > Hydrothermal... | reverse complement strand
GTGGCCGCAAAGCTCTACTACTTCCTCGAGAAGCACATGACCCCATGAAGGCGAAGACAGGAAGACGAAATCTCCTAATCCGGTTCGCATGGGCAAACATCACCTTCTTCGGGATGTTCTTCGCCTTCGCCATCTTCGCCGGGGGCGTGCCCCCGTGGCTGCTCAAATTTCCATGGCTCGCGGTGCCAAAGGCCATTGGCCTCCTTGTCTGGCACTCGCGCTACGCCCTGGTGGTCGGCCTCGCAGCCGGGTCGCCCTGTCACTGCTCAGAGGTGAGAAAAAGGTGATCATCGTGGACGAGGGCCGCACGCCCCGTCTATGACCTCGGCCATGGGGTGTCCAGCCTAAATCAGCAAAGCCTTTCCAAAGGAATGTCTGCCTAAAAAGGGGGCACCTGAACAGGCTGCAGAGTTCCAAGGAAAGAACGGTCAATGAAGCCATCTGTCCAACATAGAGTATCAAGCAAATTTCGTCTGAGATAGGAATGTGACATCATGCCCCGCCCCGAAGACATACCTGAGGGGAGGACTTCGCGGAAGAGAATATCGGAGTGCGCACTAACGGGAGACTCTTACCTCGATTTGAAAAAGCTGAGCCTCTACTCGAGTTTAAGCGTTAGCACTCTGAGAAACATGCTGAAAGGTCCTGACCCCCTACCCCATTTCAGATTGAAAGGCAAAATCCTCGTCAAGCAGAGTGAGTTTGATCGCTACATGGAGAGGTTCAGGGCCAGGCAGGAGTCTGAGCTCAGGAGGCTTGTTGATGAAGTCATCAAGGCTGTGTTATGAATCCCGCCGTGGATAGGGTGTCTGGCAGTGGCGGAAAGGAGGTGAGGATTTGGGAGTCACTGTCAGACAGAAGGTCAAGGGCAAGGGCCAGCCGTGGTGGGTTTTCGTCTGCTATCAGGGGAAGAGGATTTCCAAGAAGGTCGGAAGCAAGCGAGATGCGGAGAGAGTAGCAAGTGAGATCAGGGTTCGGCTTGCCCGTGGAGAATTCGGCTTCAAGGACCAAGAGGTGCCCACCTTTGGAAAGTACGTCGATGAGTGGCTCCGGACATATGCCAGACATGAACTCAAGCCGAGGACCCGCAAAGGATACGAAAGTGTCATCAATAAGCACCTCAAGCCAAGGTTTGGCCCCAAAAGGCTCGACCAGATCACAAGGCCAGAATTTAGGAAATTCCTTTACGAAAAACTGAATGAAGACCTGGCAGCTAATACGGTGAAGAACATAAAGGTTGTCATGGGTAGCATCATGTCCTCAGCGGTAGAAGACGGGCTCATCCCGGATAATCCCGCTTCGAGGCTTGGAAGGATCTTCAGAGCCAAAGCGGAAAACAATGAGATCAGGCCCCTGACTTTCGAAGAGGCTGCCACCTTCCTGGAGACCTGCAAGACCTACTTTCCGAAATACTACCCCTTTTTCCTGCTGCTACTCAGAACAGGCATGAGGCTCGGCGAGGCCCTTGCTCTCAAATGGGAGGACATAGACTTCCACGGTGGGTTCATTGAAGTCAGGAGATCGGCTTCCCTGGGGAAAATCACCATTCCCAAGAGCGGCAGGACCAGGCGGGTAGAGATGTCCAGACACCTCGCCCAGGTCTTAAAGGATCTTCTGACCCAAAGGAAGCGCGAAGCCCTTCAAAAGGGCTGGGGCGAGGTCCCGGAGTGGGTCTTCTGCAACGAAAGAGGCAATATGATCAATCAAGCAAACCTCAGGCATCGGGTCTTCCACAAGATTCTGGAGAGGGCAGGCCTTAGGAGGATTAGGATCCACGACCTGAGACACACCTACGCCACCCACAGGATCCTTCTGGGCCACTCCATAGCCAGGGTGAGCCGCGACCTCGGCCACGCGAGCATAAAGATCACTGTGGACACCTATTATCACTGGCTGCCTGTCGCGAACGAAAAAAGAGAGGTGGACGATCTCGATGCTCTCGATTGCACCCTATACGCACCCAGAGGAACTGAGAACGGAAGGGATGTCGTGTAAGTTATTGAAATCATTGGAGGCGGCGACCGGATTCGAACCGGTGAATAACGGTTTTGCAGACCGTCGCCTTACCCCTTGGCTACGCCGCCTCCCTGGAGCGGGAAACGGGATTTGAACCCGCGACCCCCACCTTGGCAAGGTGATGCTCTACCCCTGAGCTATTCCCGCCCCATAAAAAGATGTCCCCGGCAACGTCCTACTCTCCCACCCCTTCGGGGGGGCAGTACCATCGGCGCTGGAGGGCTTAACTGCCGTATTCGGAATGGAAACGGGTGTTTCCCCTCCGCCATGGTCACCGGAGACATCTTTTACGCTTTGTTTGACAAGACAACAAAGCCCTTTATCAATCACATAGGGAGCGGAATCGATCCCTCCTCTGGGTCAGTTTACAGCGGTTAAGCCGCTCGACCGATTAGTACCGGTTAGCTCCACCCATTGCTGAGCTTCCACACCCGGCCTATCAACCAGGTAGTCTCCCTGGGGTCTTACCCCTGATGTCGCCATCAGGGAGGGAGATCTTATCTTGGGGTGGGCTTCCCGCTTAGATGCCTTCAGCGGTTATCCCTTCCGCACATAGCTACCCAGCTGTGCCCCTGGCGGGACAACTGGTTCACTAGAGGTGCGTCCATCCCGGTCCTCTCGTACTAGGGACAGCTCCCCTCAAATCTCCTGCGCCCGCGGCAGATAGGGACCGAACTGTCTCGCGACGTTCTAAACCCAGCTCACGTACCCCTTTAACGGGCGAACAGCCCGACCCTTGGGACCTTCTCCAGCCCCAGGATGGGATGAGCCGACATCGAGGTGCCAAACCTCCCCGTCGATGTGAACTCTTGGGGGAGATCAGCCTGTTATCCCTGGCGTACCTTTTATCCGATGAGCGACGGCCCTTCCATACGGAACCGCCGGATCACTAAGGCCCGCTTTCGCGCCTGCTCGACCCGTCGGTCTCGCAGTCAAGCCCCCTTATGCCTTTGCACTCCACGGCGGGTTTCCAATCCGCCTGAGGGAACCTTTGCGCGCCTCCGTTACCTTTTAGGAGGCGACCGCCCCAGTCAAACTACCCACCAGGCACTGTCCCCGCGGAGGATAACTCCGCCGGGTTAGAACCCCAAGGTAACCAGGGTGGTATCTCAAGGGTGGCTCCACGAGGACTGGCGTCCCCGCTTCCCAGCCTCCCACCTATCCTGCACAGGCTACCCCAGAATTCAATGCCAAGCTGTAGTTAAGGTGCACAGGGTCTTTCCGTCTTGCCGCGGGTACGGGGCATCTTCACCCCGAATTCAATTTCGCTGAGTCCCCGGTCGAGACAGCGCCCCAGTCGTTACGCCATTCATGCAGGTCGGAACTTACCCGACAAGGAATTTCGCTACCTTAGGACCGTTATAGTTACGGCCGCCGTTTACCGGGGCTTCGGTTCAGGGCTACACCCCGAAGGGCTTCACCCCTCCCCTTAACCTTCCGGCACCGGGCAGGCGTCAGTCCCTATACGTCGTCTTACGACTTCGCAGAGACCTGTGTTTTTAGTAAACAGTCGCCAGGGCCTCTTCGCTGCGACCCCCTCGGGCTCCAGGAGCGAGTCCCTTCACCCTAACGGGGCACACCTTCTCCCGAAGTTACGGTGCCAATTTGCCGAGTTCCTTGACCGGGGTTCTCTCAAGCGCCTTAGGATTCTCTCCCCGCCTACCTGTGTCGGTTTGCGGTACGGTCACCAGGACGGCTCGCTAGAGGCTTTTCTCGGCAGTATGGGGTCAGCCACTTCGGCCTCTAAAGGCCTCGTCTTCGCCTCTCGGGGTTAACGAGGTCCCGGATTTGCCTAGGACCTCCCCCTACCGGCTTGAACCGGGACGACCAACACCCGGATGGCCTACCCTCCTGCGTCCCCCCATCGCTCAAACGCCGCCTGGTGGTACGGGAATATTAACCCGTTTCCCATCACCTACGCCTTTCGGCCTCGGCTTAGGGGCCGACTAACCCTGGGCGGATTAACCTTCCCCAGGAAACCTTAGGCTTACGGCGGGAGGGTTTCTCACCCTCCTTATCGCTACTCATGTCGGCATAGTCACTTCCAGGGCCTCCACCGGTCCTCACGGTCCGGCTTCACAGGCAACTGGAACGCTCCCCTACCGCTCGGAAGGACCGAAGCCCTTCCGAACCCGCAGCTTCGGTAGTGCCCTTGAGCCCCGTTACATTTTCGGCGCAAAGGCGCTAGACCAGTGAGCTGTTACGCTTTCTTTAAAGGATGGCTGCTTCTAAGCCTACCTCCTGGCTGTCTCTGTACCTTCACATCCTTCCCCACTTAGGGCACTTTAGGGACCTTAGCTGGCGGTCTGGGTTGTTCCCCTCTCGACCATGGACCTTGTCGCCCACAGTCTGACTCCCGCGGTGAAAGTTGCCGGCATTCGGAGTTTGGTTGGGTTTGGTACCCCTTTAAGGGC
>Ga0190361_1000119_pt1:0-22500 | contig 31930 bp, 21 predicted proteins | sample 48721845_MG_FD_161273 | JGI IMG/M metagenome (GOLD analysis project Ga0190361, IMG submission 161273) | Hydrothermal vent microbial mat bacterial communities from Southern Trench, Guaymas Basin, Mexico - 4872-18-4-5_MG | ecosystem: Environmental > Aquatic > Marine > Hydrothermal vents >... | reverse complement strand
CATAGAGGACGTGGATTGCTTGAGCATAGCCAAACAAAGGCCACCTGCGGCGGAGGAGGACCGCCTCTTCCTGCCCAGAGCCAAAGACCCCTTGCCCCTTAAGGACAGGAAACCTTCCACCCTGCTGCTCAAGAGGATAAGGGACGAGGCCCACCGCTTCGCCCTATCCTATCACCGCAGACTGAGGGGCAAGGAGAGACTTGCCTCCGTCCTCGACCGCATCCCGGGGATCGGCGAGGCCAAAAAACTGGCCCTCCTGAGGCACTTCGGGGGGGTAAAGGGGCTGAGGGAGGCCTCAGAGGAGGAGCTCACACGGGTCCCTGGGATCGGTCCGAGATTGGCAGCCTGCATAAGAAGACATCTCCAGGAGGTGGAACCATGAAGGTAAAGGTGGGGGAATCGATCCTTGAGCTCGTCCAAGGCGATATAACCCAACAGGATACCGAGGCCATCGTGAACGCCGCCAATCCGAGTCTCTTGGGGGGAGGCGGTGTGGACGGGGCGATCCACAGGGCTGCGGGGCCGGAGCTGCTCGAGGAGTGCAAGACCTTGGGGGGATGTGCCCCTGGGGATGCCAAGATCACGAAGGGCTACCGGCTGAAGGCCAAGTACGTGATCCACGCCGTGGGGCCCATCTACAAAAGGGAAGGGACCAGGGCCCCAGAGGTGCTGGCCAGTGCTTACCGCAGGAGCCTAGAACTGGCCTCCGAGCACGGGATAAGGACTGTGGCCTTCCCCTCCTTGAGCACCGGGGCCTACGGTTACCCCGTGAAGGAGGCGGCCCCCGTGGCCTTGAAGGCCGTGGCCGACTATCTGAAGGGGCATCCGGAGATAGGGTTGGTCCGCTTCGTCCTCTACGACTCGAAGACCTACCAGGCTTACGAAGAGGCCCTTCGGGGCTTAGGGTTTCCGGAGTTTTGTTGACTTTTACCCCTTTCGCCCCTATCCTTTGAAGGGATGGCCCTTCCTCGGGAGGCGGCCAAGCGAAAGGGCAAGGACGAGAGGGTCAAGCAGTTCCGCGGTGAGGTTTGTGCCGGACCGATCCCCTTTTGACCCTCCTGACCATCCCCCCCTCTGAAACCATGAGAGGAAATCGCAAGAAGATAACCTTTTCCCTGTGGTACCTCCTGCTCATCTTATGGGGGTTGGTGATCCTTTATGGCTATCTGACCCCTCAAAGGCAGATCAAGCTCACCTACAGCGAGTTCAAGGACCTCCTGGAGGAAGGCCGGATCGTGGAGATCACCATCGGGGAGGAGGAGATCGAGGGGAAGGCCCTATTGGACAAAGAGGGTCAGAGGCAAGAGGGCCGATTCGTCACCGTGAGGGTGGACGATCCCGATCTGGTCAAGGAACTGAGGGCCAAAGGGGTAAAGTTCGCCGGCAAGCAGCGCTATACCTTCCTCAAGGGCCTGCTGTCCTGGGTGGTACCGCTTCTGCTCCTCATCTTCTTCTGGGGCTTCCTGCTGCGGCGGATGGGCAGGGGACCCGAGTTCATGTCGGTGGGGCGCTCCAAGGCGAGGATCTACGCGGAGGACCAGATAGGGGTGACCTTCGAAGACGTAGCCGGCCTGGACGAGGCGAAGGAGGAGCTGCAGGAGATCGTCGAGTTCCTCAAGACCCCTCAGAAGTTCACCCGCCTGGGGGGAAAGCTCCCCAAGGGGGTCCTGTTGGTGGGCCCTCCAGGCTGCGGCAAGACGCTCCTGGCCAGGGCCGTGGCCGGAGAGGCCAAGGTGCCCTTCTTCAGCATCAGCGGTTCTGAGTTCGTCGAGATGTTCGTCGGTGTGGGGGCCGCCCGGGTGAGGGACCTCTTCGCCAGGGCCCAAGAGAGAGCCCCGTGCATCATCTTCATCGACGAGCTGGACGCCCTTGGGAAGGCCAGGGGGATCAACCCCATGGCGGGCCATGACGAAAGGGAGCAGACGCTGAACCAGCTGCTCGTGGAGATGGACGGCTTCGACCCCAAGAAGGGGGTCATCCTGATGGCGGCCACCAACCGCCCTGAGATCCTCGATCCGGCGCTGTTGAGGCCCGGGCGTTTCGACCGCCATGTGCTGGTGGACAGGCCTGACCTGCGGGGGAGGGAGGAGATCTTAAGGGTCCACGCAAGGGGGGTGAAGCTGGCCCCTGATGTGGATTTCAGGGCCCTGGCGGCCATGACCCCAGGGTTCGTGGGGGCGGATCTGGCCAACGTGGTCAACGAGGCGGCGCTGCTTGCAGCCAGGAGGGGAAAGGACGCAGTGGGGATGGCGGAGTTCCAGGAGGCCATCGAGCGAATAGTGGCGGGGCTCGAGAAGAAGAGCAGGGTGATGAACGAGAAGGAGAGGAGGATCGTGGCCTACCACGAAGTGGGCCACGCCTTGGTGGCATCGGCCTTGCCCGGGGCCGACCAGGTGCAGAAGATATCGATCATCCCCAGGGGGATCGCTGCCTTGGGCTACACCCTCCAGCGGCCTACCGAGGACCGTTACCTCATGACGAGGGCGGAGCTGATGGACAAGTTGACCCGTCTGCTGGGCGGTAGAGCGGCCGAGGAGTTGGTCTTCGGGGAGGTCTCCACCGGGGCCCAGGACGACCTGGTGAAGGCCACCAACATCGCCAGGAGCATGGTCTTGGAGTACGGCATGAGCGAGAAACTCGGAGTGGTGGCCTTCAGGGAGGAGAGGCCTCAGTTCCTGCAGGTTACGCCCTTGCCCACCCCGAAGGAGTACAGCGAAGAGACGGCCAGGGAGATAGACGCGGAGGTGAGGGAGATAGTCGAGGGGGCCAGGAGGAAGGCCAAGGATATCCTCCGGGCGCGCAGGCCCATCCTGGACAAGGTGGCAAAGGTGCTCCTGGAGAGAGAGGTGATAGAGGGGGAGGAACTGAAGAGACTCCTCGAAGGGAAGGGAGATGGACCTGATCAAGCGGGTCAAGGAGACCATCGATGACCTTGGGATGCTTCGAGGTGGGGAGAGGGTGGGGGTGGCGGTCTCGGGAGGGGTGGACTCGGTGGTGCTGCTCGACCTCCTCGGGCAGCTATCGGGGAAGCTCAAGCTCTCCCTGGTGGTCCTTCACCTGGAGCACGGGATAAGGGGAGAGGAATCCAGAAGGGATGAGGCCTTCGTCCAGAGGCTCGCCCAGGAGAGGGGCCTCCCCTTTCACTCAGAGCGCGTCGGTACCCCTTCCTTCGCCCGCGAAGAGAAGCTGTCCCTGGAGGAGGCAGCAAGGGAACTGAGGTACAGGTTCTTCGAGGCCGCCCATCGCCAGCTCGGCCTCGAGAGGATCGCCCTCGGGCACACCGCTGACGATCAGGTCGAAACGGTGCTGATGGCCTTCCTGAGGGGAGGAGGCCTAAGGGGACTCAAAGGGATACCGCCGGTCAGGGGGCCTTACATCAGGCCCCTTTTGCGCCTTTGGAGGGAGGAGATCGAGGCCTACGCCCGAAGGCGAGGCCTTCGGTGGGTGATGGACAGCTCCAACCTGGAGACCGCCTTCCTCAGGAACAGGGTCCGACGGGAGCTCATCCCCTTCCTCGAGGCCTTCAACCCCCGCATCAAGGGGCGCCTCCTCGAGATGGCCGAGGTCCTGCGGGAGGAGGACGAAGCGCTGGAGGCGGTCGCAGCCGAGGCCCTGGAGGGGATGGTCCACCGGGAGGGGAAGAGGCTGCGCTTGAGCCTCGAGGAGCTCCTGCGCCTGCCGAGGGGGGTCCGCTCACGCCTTCTGGGCAGGCTGGTATCGGAGATCTCCGGAAGGCCCCTCTCCTACAGGCACCACCAAGCCCTGGGGGAGGTGATGGAGGGGAAGGCAAGGGCTGCTGAACTCCCATCGGGTATAAGGGCCTCGAGGGAGGGTCCCTTCCTCTTCGTGGGGCCGGAGGAGGCCCCACCGGAGGTCGAGGAGCGCCTCCTCGAGGTTCCAGGGGTGACCCGGCTTGAGGAGCTGGACGTAGAGATCGAGGCCGAGGTCTACCACGGGGAGCCCCCTCAGGGTCCCTCCCCCGAGGTAGCCCTCCTGGAGTACGACAAGCTCAAATTCCCCTTGAGGGTAAGGGGTATGAAGGAGGGAAATCGCTTCGTCCCCTCGGGGATGATGGGCACGAAGAAGCTCCAAGACTTCTTCACCGACGAGAAGGTCCCCCGGTCCAGACGCAGGAGCATCCCCCTCGTCCTCTCGGGGGAGGAGATCTGCTGGGTCGTAGGGTTCAGGGTGGATGAGCGCTTTCGGGCCAAGGGGGGAAGCCGCAAGGTGCTCCTGCTCAGGGCAAAAAGGGCCAGACCTTGACCCTCTCCCCCTCTGCCACCCCCTCCCTCTCTGCCTCTATCCGCAGGAGGCCATCCCCCTTCACGAGGCTGGAGATGGCGCCGGACTTGGCGAAAAGGGGATGGGCCAGGAGTTTGCCCTCGCGCTCCTCGAGGGTCACCCGAACGTAGTCCTCCCTGCCCGGAGCAGAGGGGATGTTCCTCGAGGCGATGGCCTCCAGCGCATAGGGAAAGGGGGGAAGGTAGGGGATCTCTCCCGCCATCCTCCTCAGACAGGGGCGCACCAGGACATAGGCCACCACCATACAGGAGGTCGGATGCCCGGGGAGGCCCCAGAGGACCTGCCGGCCCTTGAGGGCCATGAGGGTGGGCTTCCCAGGGCTTATGGCCACCCCGTGGAAGAGGACCTCAGCCTCGAGCTCCTCGAAGGCCTTGAGGGTGACGTCCCTGGTCCCGACGGAGCTACCGCCGGAGATAAGGATGAGAGAACAGCGTTCAAGGCCCTCCTCGAGGCTCGAGGTCAGGGAGTGGAGCTCATCCAGGGCGTGCCCGAGGTAAAGGGGCTCCCCCCCCGCCTCCTGCACCACCCCCCAAAGGGCGTAGTGGTTTGAGTCCCTGATCTGGCCCGGAGCAGGGACCTCCCCCACCGGGACGATCTCATCGCCGGTGGAGATAATCCCGACCACGGGGCGTTTGAAGACCTCCAACTCCTCCCTCCCCAGGGTCGCGCAAAGGGCGAGGTCTTGGGGGCGAAGCCTCCTGCCCGCCTCGAGCAGCACCTCACCCCCTCTGAAGTCCTCCCCCCTTCGCATGATGTTCTCCCAGGGCGACACGGGCCTCAACACCTCGATCTCATCGGCCCGGACCCTGCGGACGTGCTCTAGCATCACCACCCCATCGGCCCCCTCGGGGATCATCCCCCCCGTGGGGACAGCAGCGGCCTCCCCTTCGCCGAGGCCGAAGGGAGGGGGCTCCCCCATCTTCACCTCCCCCACCACCCTCAAGGGCACAGGGGAGGAGGCCGAGGCCCCGAAGGTATCCCGGGCCCTGACCGCGTAACCGTCCATGGTGGCGCGATCAAAGGGGGGGAAGTCCTCATCGGAGGCTATGGGGGTCGCCAGGACCCTTCCCAGGGCCTCCTCGAGGGCCACCCTCTCGGTCCCCACCGCCGAGAGCCCCTCGAAGAGGGCCCACACCTCTTCCACCCTCCTCACCTCGAAGAAGGCCATCACCCTATGAGCACCACCTCATCCCCCACCCTGACCGCACCTCCTTTTAGGACCCGCCCGAAACGCCCCTCACGGCTGACTATCCACGGTCGCCCCCTGGCCTCGAGCTTCCCCTTGCCTATCTGGAGGATCTCCACCACCGCCTCCCCCACCTTGAGGCGGCGTCCAACCCGAAGCTCCTCCAAGGGGATACCGCGGATGGTCAAGTTCTCGCTGTACGCGCCCTCCTCCATCCCGGCCAGGACCTCCAGGGGCACCAGGGCCATGGCCTCAAGGGGCAGGAGGCTCACCTGACGTCCCCCCTTGCCAGCGTGGGCATCTCCTTCCAGGCCCCAGTCCTCCTTGAGGACCCCCTCTTCCACCCTCCGCTTCGGGACCCCTCGCTCCTTGGAGACGTTCACCGAGACCACCTCCCCACGGTACCCCTCGGCCACCCAAGGTCCGCTCTTGCCCCCCCTTTTCTCCAAGAGCCTTATGCCGTGGATGGCCATGCCCCTGTCGACGGCCTTACACATGTCGTAAACGGTGAGGGCTGCTGTGGCCACCGCCACCAGGGCCTCCATCTCCGCCCCCGTCCGACCGCGAAGCCTCACCACGGCCTCTATCCTCAGGGAACTGGAGGCCTCCTCAGGGCTAAGCTCCACCGCCACGGAGGTGAGGCTCAAGGGGTGGCATAGGGGGATCAATTCGGAGGTCCTCTTCGCGGCCATGATCCCAGCCACCCGGGCCACGGCCAGGACCTCCCCCTTCTCGATACCTCCCCCCATGATCAAGCGGAGGGTCTCGGGCTTCATGCTGATGCGGCCTTCAGCCCGCGCCTCCCTCAAGGTGGCCTCCTTTTCGGTCACGTCCACCATCTTCGCCCTGCCCCTCTCGTCCAGGTGGCTAAGCTCCATTTCATCCCCCTATGGTGGCCATCCCGCGCTGGCATTTCCTCATGCGGAAGCCATCGCGACATGGTCCCTCCGGCTTTCGCGCAAGGGCCTCCCTGAGGGCCCCCGCCAGGGCATCGTCTGAAGCCCCTGACCTCAGGAGCCCCTTCAGGTCCATCTCATCGTCGGAGAAGAGACACGTCCTGATCTTGCCGTCGGCCGTTACCCTGAGCCGGTTACAGGAAGAACAGAAGTGGGCGGTCAAGGGGGAGATGAAGCCCACCTCACCCTTGCTCCCTCGGATCCGGAAGCGACGGGCCGGACCGTCCATATCCCCCCTTGGCAGGGGCACGAGCTCCCCAAAGGCGGCCTCTACGCGTCCCTTTATCTCGTCGCAGCTGAGGACGTCTTCCTTCCGCCAGTTGTTCTCCCCCACGGGCATGAACTCGATGAAACGGATGTGCAGCGGGTATTGTAGGCTCAGGCGGGCGAAGTCCTCTATCTCGTCGTCGTTGAAGCCCCGCAGGGCCACCACGTTCAACTTCACCGGGGCGAAACCCACCCGCAAGGCCTCCTCTATCCCCTCCCAAACCTGTCCGAAGCGGTCCCTCCGGGTGATGTGGGCGAAGCGCTCGGGCCGGAGGCTGTCAAGGCTTACGTTGATCCGCCGAAGCCCCGCCTCCTTGAGGGGCCGGGCGTACTCGGCCAGCAGCACCCCATTGGTGGTGAGGCTCACGTCCATCACCCCCTGGGTGGCCACGATGTCCCGCACCAGCTCCACTATCCCCCGCCTCACGAGGGGCTCCCCACCTGTGAGCCTCACCTTCCTTATCCCCTGGGAGGCAAAGACCTTCACCACCCGCAGGATCTCCTCGAAGGTCAAGATCTCCCTTTGGGGCAGGAGTTCGATCCCCTCCTCAGGCCGACAATAGCGACACCGTAGGTTGCAACGATCGGTCACGGAGAGGCGCAGGTAGTTTACCTCCCGATTGTACTGGTCCACGAGGAGCTTCATCGCTTGAGGGATTCTACCACGGTCCAAGAGGGGAAGACAAAGGGACGGTCACGAACTCCGCCACTGCAGCGCCAGGATGGACACGTCGTCGGAGAACTCCTCCGTCCCCTGATAGGCCCTCGCCTCATCGATGAGGCAGTTCAAGACCTCCTCCAGGGGGAGGTCCCAGTGACGCCTCAAGACCTCCTTGACCCTCTCGGGGCCGTAGATCCCCCCCGAGGGGGCTGCGGCCTCGAGAATCCCGTCGGACATCACCACAAGGCGTTCCCCCTCCGAGAGGCGAAGGACGTAGTCCTCAGCGTCCTCCCTCGGGAGTCCAAAGCCCAGAGGAGGACCGCCGAAGTCGAGGCATTCGACCTCTCCCCCTCGGTGGACCAGGAAGGGGAGGGTATGGCCGGCGCGGCTCAGGCGGAGCTCCCCCTGCTTGAGGTCCAGTAGGCCGTAAAGGAAGGTGAAGTAACGCCCCTGCTCTTCGAAGAGGGTGCGGAACTCCTGGTCGAGGATGGAGACCACCTCGGAGGGTTTGCTCACATGGTAATAGGGGGAGCACTCCATGGAGACCTTCAGGAGGCTCTGGGAGTGCAGGTGGGGGCTCAAACGCTGATAGAGGGCCACGCTGAGGAAGGCCGCCTCCACCCCGTGGCCGGACACATCTATCTGATAGAACCCGATGTGCTCCTCATCGAGGCAAAAGACGTTATAGATGTCGCCCGAGACGAAGGCGCTGGGGATGAAACGGGCGGCGAACTCCACATGGGGCAACTGAGGCAGATCCTTGGGCAGGAGGCTCCTCTGGACCTCGGCCGCGGCCTCCAGGTACCTCCGCAACTCCTCGTTCTGGTCCTTGAGCCTCCTCTCCAGCTCCACGATCCTCCTGCCGGCCTTGAGCCTCACGCGGAGCTCGGCTGGGTCGTAGGGCTTGGTGATGTAATCATCGGCCCCGGCCTCAAGACCTGCCACCACCGCGTCCTTCTCCCCCTTGGCGGAGACGAAGATGATGTATACGTAATGGGGCACCCTCGCAGACCTTATCCTGCGGCAGAGCTCCAAGCCGTCCATCTCGGGCATCATCCAGTCGGTCACCACGATGTTGGCCGGGTCCTCCTGGAAGAGCTCCCACGCCTCTTGACCATCGCCGGCGCCGACCACCTCGAACCCCTCCCTCCTTATGGCCTTCTCCAGCATGGCCCTGGAGATGCGGTCGTCTTCGGCGACGAGGACCTTCATCCCAACCCCTCCTCCATCCACCCCTTCAGGGCCTCCAGGGCCTGGCCCAGTTCCTCGAGGAGCTCTTCGGCCCTCTCCTTGTCCCCCTCCTTGGCCGTCTCCTGTAGTTCCTTGGCGAGCTCCCTCATCCTGTCGAAACCGAGGTTGCCGGCGGTGCCCTTCAGGGTGTGGGCCTCCTGAGCCACGGTCTCCCAGTCCCCTTGGCCGAGGGCATCGGCAAGGCGGAGGAGCCGCTCGGGGCAATCCGAGACGAACATCTCCAACAGCCCCTTGAGGAACTCGCGGTCGCCGTCCACCATCTCAAGGGCCTTCCCCAGGTCTATGGGGGGACCGGGGGGAGGAGTTTCGGCCCCGGAGGAACGGGCCAGGGCCTCCTCCACCGCCCTGAAGAGTTCCTCCGGCCTTATAGGCTTTGCCACATAGCTGTCCATCCCCGCCTCGAGGCACCGACGCCTGTCCTCCTCGAAGGCGTGGGCTGTAAGGGCTACAATCGGTAGGTGGCCCCCCTGGCCCTCCTCCCGTTCCCTTATTCGCCTGGTGGCCTCGAGGCCGTCCATCTCGGGCATCTGCACGTCCATGAGGACCAGATCGAAGGGCTCCCGCTCAAGCAACTCTAAGGCCTCCCTGCCGTTGGCCGCCACCTTGACCTGCCACCCCTTCCTCCGCAACAACTTTACCACAAGCTCCTGGTTTATGGGATGGTCCTCAGCCAACAGCACCTTTAGGGAATCCCTCTCCTGTCCCCCCTCTACATGCCCCTCCTCTGAAGGGATCCCCTTCCCCTTCAAGGCCTCAAGGAGGACGTTGAAGAGCTTCGAGCGCCTCACCGGCTTGATCACGTAATGACAGCGGAGGCCTTCGGCCCGCTTCCTCCCTTCCCTCGCCTGGGAAGAGGCCATCACGACGATGGGGACCTCTTTGTAAGGGGCCAGGGCCCTGATCCGCTCGGCCAGGGTCATGCCGTCTATATGCGGCATCTCTTCGTCCAGTATCACCAAGTCGTAAGGCTCATCGGCCGACTCGAGCATGCTCAAGGCGGCGAAACCGTCGCCGACCTCCTCAGACCTCATCTCCCAGGAGGAGAGGATCTCGTGGAGGATGAGGCGGTTTGTGGGGTTGTCGTCCACCACCAAGACCCTGAGGCCCGCAAGGACGGACTCCTCTCGTTCTGGCTCCGAGCCTTTGGAGACCCTCAGGAAGACGGTGAAGTGGAAGGTGGACCCTACCCCGACCTCGCTCTCGACCCAGATACGGCCCCCCATCGTCTCCACCAACCTCTTGCAGATGGCCAGGCCGAGGCCTGTGCCTCCATAGCGCCTGGTGATGGAGGAATCTGCCTGGGAGAAGCTCTCGAAGATGGTCTCAAGCTTCTCCTCGGGTATGCCTATCCCCGTATCTGAGACGCTAAAATGGACCAAGACCCCGTCCTCCACCTCGGTCACCTTCTTGGCTCGAACGGTGATCTCCCCCCGATCGGTGAACTTTATGGCGTTGCCCAGGAGGTTCAACAGGATCTGCCTGATCCTGCCTGGATCGCCCTTCACCCCTTCAGGGACCCCCTTGGCTATGTGACACAGCAACTCCAGGCCTTTGGCATGGGCCTTAGGGGCGAGGGAGGTAATGGTGGACTCCACCACCTCCCTCAGGTCGAAATCCACCTCCTCCAACTCCAGCCGCCCCGCCTCTATCTTGGATAGGTCGAGGATGTCGTTGATGATGGCCAGGAGGTTCTCGGCGGACAGCCTCAGCATCTCCACGTAGTCCTGTTGCTCCTGGTCCAAAGGGGTCTGGCTCAGCAGGTCCGTCATCCCTATGATGGCGTTCATGGGGGTGCGGAGTTCATGGGACATGTTGGCCAGGAACTCGCTCTTGGCCCGGCTGGCCTCCTCGGCCATCTGTTTGGCCTTCACCAGCTCGGTCACATCGATCACGTTGAGCATGACCCCTTCGTAGCGCCCGTCCCAATAGATGGGCTGAAAGCGCATGATCACCTCTGCCCCCTTGAGGGACCGTTGTATCACCACTGGCGGGGAGTGGGGGCGGGTGCGAAAGCCGAGGATCATCTCCCTGATCCTGCCATGGACCTTGGGGGGATGGATCTCCTCTATGTCCTTGCCGATGATGGAGGAGGGCGCAACGTCCATGAACCTGCAGAAGAACTCGTTCACCTCGCTCACCTTATTCCTGGCGTCGGCGAAGACGACCCCTTCCTCCATCCCCCCTATCATCGCCTTCAGCTTGGCAGACTCCCTCCTCAGACGCTCTTCCACCCGCTTGAGCCGCCTGACCGATTTCCCCTCCACCACCCCTCCGATGATCTTGCCGTTTCTGTCGATGAGGGGGCTCACATTGGTGAGGGACGGGAGGGGATCGCCCCCCTTGGTGTAGACGGTCAGTTCGAAGCCCGACCTCCTCCCCTCAAGGGCCAGCAGGATGGCCTCCCTCATGGTGGCCATGGTCTCCTCTGACCTACTGAACCACCCCGTCCTCCAGGCCACCTGTCCGAGCATCTCCCCTGGGGAGTAACCGGCCCCCCGAAGGGCCCTCTCGTTGATGTAGACCCACTTCCCCTCCTGGTCGAAGATGCCGGCGAAGCTGGACATGGAGTTAAGGAGGTAGAGGTAACGGTTGAGTTCCTCCTCCCTCCTCTTGAGCTCGGATATCACCACCCCTTCCGCGATCACCTGCTCCACCCCGCCGTCCTCCCCCACCTGAGGGGTGAGGCCGAGGAGCACAGGGATGGGATCTCCGTCCTTGGACAGGACCTCGACCTCCAACCAGAGGTTCCCTCCTTTGGAGAGCTCCTCCAGGGCCCTGAAGACCTTCTGCTGGGACTCGGTGGGGAACCAGCCCGCCTCGTACAAGGGCTTGCCGAGGACCTCCTCGGAGGCCTTGAGCTCCTCCAAGATCCTGCGGTTCACGAAGCGAAACCGACCCTGACCGTCCAGTACGGCCGCAAAGCTCGACATGGCGTTGATCAGGCTGTAGGCCTGTTCCAGCTCCCTGCGGGCCTCCTTCAGGGCGGTGATGTCCTGCCCCTCTGCTACGAGGTACTCCACCCTCCCCTCGGCGTCCCGGACCGGTCGGAGGATGAACTGGATGTGGGCGAAGGAATCCCTAAGCCTTATGCGCTCCTCTCTGAAGACCGCCTCCCCTTGGGCGGCCCTGGCGATGGCCATCCGGAGCCGCTCCCTGGCCTCCTCGGAGTAAGACCAGAAGGGGATCTCAGCGAGGGGACGCCCCACCAGCTCCGCTGGGGTACAACCTGCGGCCTGGGCCGCCGTCTTGTTGATGAGGAGGACGATCCCCTCAGGGCTGAGCTTGGCGTTGAAGGTGAAGAGGTGGTCCAGGTACCTTTGTAGCTCGGTCTGGGCCCGCCAGAGCTCCTCATGGAGCCTCCTCTCCTCGGTCACCTCCTCCAGGAAGACGGCCACCCCCTTTAGCTGTCCGCGGCCGTTGCGATGGGGCAGCATGGACAATCTGCTGTAGAAGCCGGAACCATCGCGCCTCTTCGCCTCCAGCACCTCCACCACGCAATGCTCGAGGGCCCGCTGTAGGGCATCCTCGAACCTCTCCCTGGCCCCTTCGGCGAAGAGGGAGGAACCCTCACGACCGAGGAGTTCATCGCGCCCCCTCCCGAAATAGCCCCACATCTCCGCGGCGGCGGGGTTGAGGTAGAGGACCCTCCCCCCCTCATCGAGGAGCATGACCCCCTGGAGGTGACGCTCCAGGAGGTAATGGAGCGCAAGGGCCTCGAGGGTCCGACCCGTCAGCCTCCCTCTTTTCCCAGGGGATCCCGTCGGAGCGCTGTCCAAGATGGATGGACTCCTTTCCCTTTTGTATCTTTTTCGACATCTGAGGCAGTTCCTTTAGCGCGACTTGACTATGGAGCCAGGATAGGAGAAAAAGAAGGGTCACAGGGGAAAGGAGGACAGAAGGTGAAGGCGGTGATCTTGGCGGCAGGTCATGGTACAAGACTCGGTCCCCTCCGGAGGGACGTACCGAAGGTCCTCATACGCGTCGCAGGCCGGGAGCTCCTGTGGAGGCACCTACGGCTCCTTTCAGAGCTGGGGGTGGAGGAGTTCATCATCGTGGTCAACGCTGAGGGCCGAGGCCCCATAGAGGAATTCCTCAGGGGATCGGGGTTCAAGTACAGGCTGGTCCTGAACGAGGCCCCCGAAAAGGGCAACGGCTACTCCCTCTACCTGGCCAGGGATCACGTGGAGGCCCCCTTCCTCGTAGTCATGGGGGATCACGTCTACGGGGAGGAATTCCTCAGGGAGGCGATAAAGGGGAAGGGGCTCATCATAGACCGCACGGGACGTTTCGTGGACAAGGAGGAGGCCACGAAGGTGAAGGATGAGGGCGGCAGGGTCGAGGAGATCGGCAAGGAGATAGAGGGAACCGCCTTCGACACGGGCTTCTTCGTCCTCGACACGGAGATCTTCCATCACGCCCAAGAGGTGCTCGAAGAGAAGGGCAGAGCGGAGATGAGCGAGATCGTGAGGCGGGCCCGCCTGGAGGTCACCGAGGTCTCGGGCCTCCTCTGGATAGATGTAGACACCCCCGAGGACGCCCGACGGGCCACCAGGGTGCTGGTCAGGAGGGCCGTGAAGGAGGTGGGCGATGGCGCGGTCTCGAGGCTCTTCAACCGACGGGTCTCCCTCTGGATCAGCGAACGGGCCGTAAATCGCCTCACCCCCAACCAAGCCTCCATCCTCTCCTCGGCCGTGGGCCTCTTGGCCGCCTTTGTCGCCCTGGTGAGCCCAGCAGCCGCAGGGCTGATCTACCAACTGAGCTCCATCCTTGACGGGGTGGACGGGGAGATCGCGAGGGCGTCGCTGCGCAACTCCTCCTTCGGCGGATGGATGGACTCGCTGCTTGACCGCGGGGTGGACTTCCTCTTTCTGCTCGCCTTGGGCTACACCCTGGAGGCAAACCCCACCTTTTGGGGCATCATCGCCGCAGCCATCTTCGGCACCATCATGGTGAGCTACTCCACCGAGCGCTACAAGGCCGCTTATCTGTTGGACATCTATCGGGAGATCCCCGCCATGCGTTACTTGGTGGGGAAGCGGGACGAGAGGATCTTCGTCACGATGTGCTTCTGCCTGGGCTCCAAGATCGCAGAGTTGTTCCTCCTGCTGGCCTTCTGGACCAACCTCCGCGTGCTCATCACCGTCCTGTTGGTCTGGAAAAAGGAGAAGGGGAAGGGGAGCTGATCCCCTTTTAGCGCTCCCTCTCCCCCTTTATGAACTCCTCTACCATCTTCTTGGCCTGCCAGTCGGGGTACTGGATGGGGGGATGCTTCATGGTGTAAGCGCTTATGGAGTAGAGCGGTCCCCCGATGCCGCGGTCCCTGGCCAACCTGCAACACCTGATGGCGTCTATCATCGAGCCGCCGCTGTTGGGAGAATCCTCCACGTTGAGCTTCACCTCCACATACATGGGAACGTCGCCAAAGAGGCGCCCTTCAAGCCTTATGTAGGCGATCTTGCGGTCCTTGAGCCAGGGGATCCAGTCCGAGGGCCCGATGTGGATACAGTCCCCGTTCATCTCGTAGGGGAGCATGGAGGTCACCGCTTCGGTCTTGGAGATCTTCTTGGTCTTAAGGCGATCCCGTTCCAACATGTTGAGGAAGTCGGTGTTGCCGCCGAAGTTGACCTGATAGGAACGGTCCATCTTCACCCCCCGATCGACGAAGAGCCTCGTCAGGACGCGGTGGAGGATGGTGGCCCCGAGCTGGGACTTGATGTCGTCCCCCACCACGGGGATGCCCGCCTCCTCGAAGCGCCTGGCCCACTCCCGGTCCGAGACTATGAAGGTGGGCATGGCGTTTATGAAGGAGACCCCCGACCTGTAGCAGGCCTCGGCGTAAAAACGGGCGGCCCGCTCTGAACCGACCGGCATGTAGTTGATGAGGATCTCGGCCTTCGTGTCCTTGAGGACGTCCACCACGTCCTCCAATTCGTCCTCCTTCTCATCGGCCAAGACGAAGCTCTTGTCCATGGGATACTCCCCCATGTGGGGGGCCACCCCGTCCAGGACCTTGCCCATCCTCACCTTGACGCCCATCTCGGGAATCTCCGGCTCAAAGACGGTGGTGCAGTTGGGGGGAGCAAAGATGGCCTCTGAGATGTCCTTGCCCACCTTGCGAGCATCCACATCCCAGGCGGCCACGACCTCGATGTCCCAGGGCTTGTATCCCCCTATGTCCTCATACATAAGGCCGCTTACGTCCACGTTGCTCTTTTTATGATAATAATGGATCCCCTGAATTAGGGAACTGGCGCAATTACCCACACCGGCAATGGCTATCCTTATCTTTTCGCCCATCCTTCCTCCTCCTTTCCTCGAGGTTTTGGGACAAGGAGTACCTGAAGGAGTGAAAAACTCCCTCTCAAAAATTAGTAAACTTTCGGCTTATTTCAAGGGGAAAAGGAAAAACCCAATACCATGGTGCCGGAGGTGGGATTCGAACCCACACGGACTCATGGTCCGGGGGATTTTGAGTCCCCTGCGTCTCCCAGTTCCGCCACTCCGGCGCCCCTTACAGATATTAAACTCAAGGACCTCCCCGGGTCAAGTTCTCGGGGCTGCGGAGGTGATAATCGGTCTCCTGTTGGAAGGCATGGGCAACCCTGAGGAGGGTGGCCTCGTCGAAGGGCTTGCCTATGAGTTGAAGACCTATGGGGAGGCCGTCCCCGCTGAACCCACAGGGGATGGAAAGGGCCGGCACACCTGCCAGGTTCACCGAGATGGTGAAGATGTCCGAGAGGTACATCTGGAGGGGATCGTGGACCTTCTCCCCCAGCCCAAAGGCAGGGGTGGGAGAGGTGGGGGTGACGATGACCTCACATCTGTCGAAGGCCCTATCGAAGTCCTCCCTTATGAGGGTCCTGACCTGGGAGGCCTTGCGATAATAGGCGTCGTAATAGCCCGCCGAAAGCACGTAGGTGCCCAACATAATCCTCCTCTTCACCTCCGGGCCAAAGCCCTTGGACCTGGTCTCCAGGTACATCTCCCGAAGGTCCCCCTCCCCTTCCCTCAGGCCGTACTTGACCCCATCGTAGCGCGCCAAGTTGGAGCTGGCCTCTGCGGTACAGATGATGTAATAGGTGGCAACAGCGTAATCCGTATGGGGGAGGGAGATCTCCTCCACCCTGGCCCCCAGGCCCTTTAGCACCCTGATGGCCTCCCATATGCTGGCCTCCACCTCAGGGTCCATGCCCTCTATGAAGAACTCCTGGGGCACTCCCAGCCGCAGCCCCTCTATCCCCTCCCCCAAGCAGGCCCTGAAGTCCTCCTTCGGCATGGGGGCAGAGGTGGAATCGCAGGGGTCATGGCCCGAGATGGCCTCCAGCAGCAGGGCACAGTCCTCCACATCCCTGGTGATGGGTCCGATCTGATCCAGCGACGAGGCGAAGGCCACCAGGCCATACCGCGAGACCCGGCCGTAGGTGGGCTTCATGCCCACCACCCCGCAGAAGGCCGCTGGCTGGCGGATGGACCCCCCGGTATCGGAGCCCAAGGCAGCTACACATTCACGAGCAGCTACGGCCGCAGCGGACCCCCCGCTGGAGCCCCCAGGGGTGCGTTCCACGCCCCAGGGGTTCTTGGTGAGCTGAAAGCCGGAGTTCTCCGTGGAGGAACCCATGGCGAACTCGTCCATGTTGGTCTTCCCCAAGATCACCGCCCCTTGCTCCTTCAACCTCTTGATGACCGTAGCATCGTAAGGGGGCACGAAGTTGTAGAGGATCCGCGAGGCACAGGTGGTCCTCAACCCCTTGGTGCAGATGTTGTCCTTCATGGCCAAGGGCACCCCCGTAAGGGGGGCTCCATCTCCCTTGCGCCACCTCTGTTCGGCCTCCCGGGCCTGCCGAAGGGCCCCTTCGGGGTCCACCGTTAGGTAGGCCCCCACACGCCCCTCCACCTCCTCTATCCTCTTGAGGTAGACCTCAGCGACCTCCACCGGGCTAAGGTCCTTCCTCCTGAAGCGCTCGTAGAGCTCATGGGCCGAAAGGGTCAGGACCTCCATGGCCTCCTCCATCAAAGGATGCGGGGCACGCGGAAGAAGTCCCCTTTGCGAGACGGGGCGTTGGCCATGACCTCCTCCCGCTCCATGGACCGCTGGGGCTCGTCCTCACGAAAGGCGTTCACGTGGGGCACCACGTGAAAGGTGGGCTCCACATCCGCGGTGTCGAGCTCGTTGAGCTTGTCCATGTATTGAAGGATGGTGTTGAGCTGGCCGGTGAAGAGCTCCTTCTCCTCCTCGGAGAGCTTCAACCTGGCAAGGCCGGCCACATACTCCACCTCTTGCAACGAGATCTTCATGGCCCCTATGCCTCCTCTTCGTATTCGGCCAAGGCCTTTATGATATCACCACGGGTGAGGATCCCCAAAAGCCTCCCCTCCTGGACCACGGGGAGCATGTTTATGTTGTGCTCGAGCATCAACTTGGCTGCCTCCTCGATGGACAAGGAGGGAGGGACGGAGACCACCTCCTTGGCCATGATCTCCCCCACCTGGGTGTTGTACTTGGAGAGGATCTCCTCCCTGTCTATCTCGGTCACCTCGAGCCCCATGGTCAGGTAGTTGATGATGTCGGCCCGCGTGATGACACCCTCGAGCTTACCCTTCACCACCACGGGCATCCCCGAGATGTCGAAGGTCTTCAACTTGTGAAGGATCACAGAGACCTTCTCCCTCGGATGGCAGGTTATCACCTTCTTGTTCATTATGTCGCACACCTTCATCGCCAGAAGCCTCCTCCAAAATAGATCTCGTTGGCCAACTTTTGAAGTTCCTCCACCTTCTTTATGGCGAACCTCAACTCCTTCTGCTCCCCTTCGGGGAGTTTGTAGGGATCGATGTAGTTGTCATCTGAGGGGAGGCCCTGTAGCAAGAGCTCCCTCTGATGGGATATACGGAGTTTCATCAAGATGTAAAGGGCCTCTTGCAGGTCCATGGCAAAGCGAGGGTTCAGGACCTCTCGTTCCTCCAAGGCCTTTATCCTCTCAAAGGTGTTGGTCTCCTTCACGCCATAGGTCTTGGCCATCACCCGCACGATCAGGACCAAAGGGGCCCAACCCCCGAGCTTGAGGTTGATCTTCCCCTTGTGTTCCCCCGTCTTCTCGGTGACGAAGCGACGGAAGAGCCCCAGGGGCAGGGGGATGAGGATCGCCGAAGAGGCCATCTCGTTCACCAGGTTTCGGTTCTGCACCAGGTGGGCGTTGGCAAAGTCGATGAGCTCCTCAGCCAAACCCCTATGGCCCCCTACGAAGCGGAGGTCCATGAGGATGATGAGGTCCAGGACCGTCAAGGGCCCACGGCCGTAGCTCACCTTCCCCGCGATGCGCTCCTTCCAGCCCTCGAGGTCGGCCCTCCACTTCTCGTTCACCGGCATGACCCCGCCCTTGCAGCGCCTTATGCCCACCTCCTCAAGGCGCTGGACCATCTTCTCGGAGAAGACCTCAAAGTACCCATCGAGGGCATCCCTCTCCCTGGGGGGGCGGAGCTCCCCGGCCATCTTGAGGAGGCGCCGCTTCAACAGCTCCCCCTGCTGCAGCAATCGCCGAGCCCCCTCTTCATCCCATCTATAGACCAATAAGTTGTCCTGATCGGTGTAAAGGGTCTCCTCCCGCCTCCCTTCGCTCCCCATGGCCATCCACGCATAGGGGCTCGGTGGAGGGCCCCAGCCCTCGGCCTCCATCTCCCCCTCCACCAGCAGGAGGAGCCTCCTGGCTATGGCACCTCTGCAGTCGCTACAGAGACCCTGGACCTCCCTCACCGAGCGGCTCTCCTCGAAGGCCTCAAGGGCCATGTGGGTCAACTCCCCGTGGAGTTCCTTGAGGGCCTTCCTATCAGCCCCCTCGATCTCCTCTATGAGGCTGCGGTAGCGGCGCTGGAAGGAGAGCAAGGGGGCCTCTTCCCCCTCCAACTCCTGGCGCAGGGCCCTGAGGAGGGCTAAACGCTCCTCATAGGTCAGCTTTTGAGGGTAATACTCCTTGAGGAACTCCTCGGCCCTCTCCCTCAACATGGAGGCTCGTCATGGGAGGTAAGCTCTCGCACCACCCTGAGACGCCCCTCGAGCTTACCTCGGAGTTCCTCAAGTTCGGCAGCCTTCTGCCTCTCCTTGAGCACGACCTCCCGGGGGGCACGCTCCAGGAAGGCCCGGTTGGAGAGCTTCCTCTGGACAAACTCCAGCTCCTGCACCACCTTCCTCAGCTCCTTCAGGAGACGAGCCTCCTCCCTCTGGGGATCGGGCACCAAATCCTTGAAGGGGACGAAGACCTCCACACCCTGAGCGATGGCGGCCGCAGCGGCCTCAGGGGGCGCCCCCCCGAGGACCACCTGCAGCCCGTCGACGAAGCCAAGGCTCCTGATGAAGAGGGCGTTCTGCCGCAGTTCCCCGGCGACCTCCTCATCCTCCACCCTCAGGATGACGTTGACCCTCCTGGTAGGGGAGACTCCCATCTCGCCGCGGATATTGCGCACGGCGGTGATCACGCCCATAACGCGCTCCATCTTGCGGCTTGCGGCCTCATCCGCTGGGACATCCTCGGCCTCTGGCCAAGGGGCCACCACTAGGCTCTCACCCACATGGGGCAACCTCTGCCATATCTCTTCGGTGATGAAGGGCATGAAGGGGTGGAGCATCTTGAGGAGCTTGTCGAAGACATAGACCAAGGTCCGCTGGGTGTTGAGCCGCAGTTGGGGGTCCTCCCTCTGGTAGAGGAAGGGCTTTATGAGCTCCAGATACCAGTCGCAGAAGCGGTGCCATACGAAGTGATAGAGGGCCTGGGCCGCTTCGTTGAAGCGATATTCCTCCAAGGCGCGGGTGACCTCCCCTATGGCCCTCCTCAACTCGGTCAGGATCCAACGGTCTGGGAGGCTGGGCTCCCCTTTGGGCAGCTCCACTCCATCGCCGGGGTAGTCTGTGAGGTTCATGAGGGAAAAGCGAGCAGCGTTCCAGAGCTTGTTGCAGAAGTTCCTCGAGCTCTCGATCCTCTGCTCCGAGAGCCTTATGTCCCGCCCCTGAGCGGCCAGCACCGCCAGGGTGAAGCGTAAGGCATCCGTTCCGTAGCGCTCTATCATCTCCAAGGGGTCTATGACGTTCCCCTTGGTCTTGCTCATCTTCTGGCCCTCCATGTCCCTCACCAAGGCGTGGATGTAAACGTCGCGGAAGGGCACATCGCCCATGAAGTGAAGGCCCATCATCATCATCCGAGCGACCCAGAAGAAGAGGATGTCGAAACCCGTCACCAGGACCGAAGTGGGGTAGAAGACCTCGAGGTCCTTGGTCTTGGACGGCCAACCGAGGGTGGAGAAAGGCCAAAGAGCAGAGCTGAACCAGGTGTCAAGGACGTCCCCGTCCTGTTTCATCGCTTTGGAGCCACAGTGACTACAGCTCTCAGGGGTCTCTCGCCTAACGGTGACCCCGCCGCAATCCTTACAATACCACGCAGGGATCCTGTGACCCCACCATATCTGACGGGAGATGCACCAATCCCTTATGGACTCCATCCACTCGAAGTAGACCTTCTCCCATTGAGGGGGGATGATACGGGTCCTGCCCTCCTTGACCGCCTCTATGGCGGGCTTCGCCAAGGGCTTGGTCCTCACGAACCACTGCACCGAGAGGAAGGGCTCCACGACGGTGCCGCACCTGTAACAATGCCCCACGCTGTGGCGGTAGGGCTCGACCTTCACCAAGGTGCCGTCCCGTTCGAAGTCCTCGGTGATCCTCTGGCGGCACTCGAAGCGGTCAAGCCCCCTATAAGGACCCGCCTCATCGGTCATCCTGCCCTCTTCGTCGATCACCTTGACGGCTTGAAGCCCGTGCCTTTGGCCTATCTCGAAGTCGTAGGGGTCGTGGGCAGGGGTAATCTTCAAGGCCCCGGTGCCGAAGTCGGGGTCCACGTAGTCATCAGCTATCACGGGGATCTTGCGCCCGAGCACGGGCAGGATGGCCCATCGCCCCACATAGTCCCTGTAACGTCCATCCGCGGGGTTGACCGCCACCGCGGTGTCCCCGAGCATGGTCTCGGGCCTGGTGGTGGCCACTACGATCTCCCCCCCCTCCTCCATGGGGTAGCGGAGGTAGTAAAGATGGCCCTCCTCCTCCCGGTGTTCCACCTCGAGGTCAGAGAGGGCCGTATGACATCGTGGACACCAATTGATGATGTAGTTGCCCCTGTAGATGAGCCCCTCTTCATAGAGCCTCACGAAGACCTCCCTGACGGCTTGAGAGAGGCCCTCATCCATGGTGAAGCGCTCCCGATCCCAATCGCAGGAGGCCCCGAGCCTCTTGAGCTGGTGGATGATCACACCCCCGTACTTCTCCTTCCACCGCCAGACCCTCTTCACGAATCCATCCCGCCCGAGGTCCTGCCTCCTCAAACCCTCCTTGGCCAGCTCGCGTTCCACCACGTTCTGGGTGGCTATGCCGGCGTGATCCGTCCCTGGGAGCCAGAGGCAGTTATAACCCTGCATCCTCCTCCATCGGACCAGGACGTCCTGGAGGGTATTGTTCAGGGCGTGGCCCATGTGCAGCGATCCGGTGACGTTGGGTGGGGGTATGACGATGGAAAAGGGCTCCTTGGGGGACTCTACATCGGCGTGAAAGTACCGCTTCTCAAGCCAGAATTGATACCACTTCTCCTCGACCGCCTTGGGATCGTAAACTTTGGGGAGCTCCATCGGCTATTTATGGGAAACCTCCTCTTCAAGGGCTTCCTTCACGACCTTCTTGATCTCATCGGAAAGGGCCTTGACGACCTCTTCCGCCATGGCCCGTACGAGCCTCCTCAGGGCCTCCTCGAGCTCCCCCGCAGCCTCCCTCTGCTCTGGCCTCTCGGGTTCAACGGGGGCGAATTCCTCCTCGAAGGCCCTCACGAACTCCTCCTCCACTGGGGCCTCTTCCGGGGCCCCCTCTATCTTTTCCAGTTCGGCGACGCTCTCCTTGAGCATCTCCTCCAGCTTCTCGGTCTCCTGGGGCGGGATTTGAGGTTCCTCCCTCAGCTCTTCCTCGAAGGAGATCTCCTCCAAAGAGAGATCGAGCTTCATCTCCTCCAGTTCGCCTTCCTCCAGTTCCTCTTCCTTCCCTTCCTTTAACACCTCCTGGAGCTCCTTCTCCAGCTCCTTCAGAGGCGTCTCCAATACAAAGGCCTCCTCTCCCGGCTCCACCTCCTGAGGTCCCACGGCCTCTTCGAAGACCTCCTCCCCTTTGACCCCCTCCTCCTCAAAGGTGGGCTCCTCCACCACCTCCGTGAGTTCGATGATCTCCTCCTTGGGAGGCTCCTCCACCGGAGGGGCTTGGGTCAAGACCTCCCTAATCCTGGAAAGGGCAGCCTCGGCCTCAAAGGGCTTCACCAGATAGCCTGCCGCCCCCGCCCTTTTGCCCTCCTCTTCGTCAAAGTCGTCCAGCACCCCCACCAGCAAGAGGATGGGGATGTCCTTCAACTGGGGGTCCCTCTTCAACTCCTCGCAGATCTCCATGCCGCCTTTGGAGGGCATGTTTATGTCGGCGATGATCAGATGGGGAAGGATCTCCCGGGCCTTCTCAATCGCCTCCTGGCCGTCGGTGGCAAAGAAGAGGTGGAACTCCTCAGAGGGCAAGGTCCTCTCAAAAACCCTCTGGATGGTTATGCTGTCATCAGCTATCAAAACTTTCCTCGCCGTCTCCATCTTTTCACTCCTTTGTGGTTTAAAAGGGCTTAAATTAAAGGACTTCTCCCAAACTTGTTGCAAGGAATATACACACAAGCCAAAGAAGGTGTCAAGGTAATGTATTGGTCCATAACCTTTGGCACTCGGGATGATTTTCAAGGAGCCATCTCACCGGAGGCTTCAAACCCAGGCTGTGGTGCGGCAGCACTGTGTTGTAATCCATCAGCCATCCCGCCAGCCTCCGA
>Ga0190361_1000118_pt1 | contig 32157 bp, 26 predicted proteins | sample 48721845_MG_FD_161273 | JGI IMG/M metagenome (GOLD analysis project Ga0190361, IMG submission 161273) | Hydrothermal vent microbial mat bacterial communities from Southern Trench, Guaymas Basin, Mexico - 4872-18-4-5_MG | ecosystem: Environmental > Aquatic > Marine > Hydrothermal vents >... | reverse complement strand
TAGTTGTAGTCCCGGGTATTGTGGTTATAGATGTGCTGGTTGATGTGCTTGTAGATGTTATAGTAGTGGTTGTTGGTGTTGTAATTGTAATCTCTCTGACTTCGGATTTTGTGGTGTTTTCTCCTGCGGAACAGTTTATATACCAGTTGTAAGTTCCATCACTCAAAGAAGAATTTGCAGTTATTATTGTCGGGGTGTTATTTAAAGTTGATGAGTTGGTTCCATATCCGGTATTATTTATAAACAGGGTGCAGTTGTAGGTTGCACTGGATCCAGAAACCGTGAAGTTGAAGTCTGGTGTTGGGTCATTTATTGTTGTCTGGTTTGGTGGGGAGTTTAGAGTTATTGAGAATGAAATGGCAGTTAATTGGAAGTCAACGATTGTTGTTTGATTTTCTAAAATTTGTACCGTTGTTGAATTTTGATAATAGCCCGTTTTTGACGCTGTTAGGGTATAGTTTCCTACTGGCAGGGTTATTGAATAGTTTCCACTGTCATCGGTTGTGTCTGAATAGCCATTAGTTGAAACTACTGCTCCTTCTATGGGCAGGCCCGTGTCTTTATCTGTTACCCTGCCTGTGAGGGTGCCGGTGGTAACTCCTTCTATCCAGCACTCACCAGTATCAATATTGCAAACAACTGTCTTTGTTGGCGTATTTGGGTCTTCTCTATACCAAGTATCATCTATGTCTAAACCCGAAAGAGAAGCGGTTTTTCCATCTTTTTGGGCTGTAATGGCATAGGTGAAATTTATTGTCTTTACACTGCTGTCTTCTGTATCATTATTATCTCTAAGCCATATCTCAAAAACAGGCCCTTTATCATAGGAATCGGATTCCAACCCATCAAATTCCCACACAAAGGAGTTACCATTGGTTGATTGAGAGAGATTATAATATTCATTTTCGTCTTCTATTTTAGCTATAAGTCCAGGGTCTGTGGAATAATCATTGTTTTCGATTAGTCCAATTCCGCTGACATTTACCCTCATATTATCTATATGCCACTCGCCAGTTTCAATCCATCCATGATTTCTAAAATTAATATATCCAGAACTATTCCAAGAAATATTATCATCTGAACTTCCCGTATGCCTTCCATTAAATTCTACCCGGCTTAGATTGAAATTTGTAAGTGAAGGCACAGATATTTGTCCCGTATCCCATATCACCTCAGAGGTATCTTTGTTAACAACCTGAAGTGAAAAGGTTTTATTTTCTTTATTATAAGTAACCTTAAAATGAATAGGGTGCCCTGCCAGTTTCGGAAAAGTCATATATCTGTGAAAGAGGTGACCATATAATCGGTCATAGGCATCAAACTTTAGTCCTCGAACGTAAGAGGCGGTATCCAGTCTAATTCTGACACCATCCGGTACATCTTCAACTTTTTTCTGGTAATCTGTAACTATCAATGTATGGGATTTATCTATTGGCAAAGGTGTATGACCGTCCGCTCCAGTTATTGTGGAGTTCAATGGTTGTCCTTCCAATATGCGGCGATGATGGTAAAAACAAGTATACTCACCATCAGTCCAAGGTTTTGTGACCTCCATATTCTCGGCAGGATAACCTGGATGAACTTCGTTTGCCACTGTAACTGTTGCATTAGAAACCGGATTATTATCTTCGTCTACCACTTTTACATCTAAGTAATATTTTACCAACGCGCTTTTTTTAACAGGTCTGGAGTCTTTATCTTTCTTCAATGTGGCAGGAATTAATATATCCTTGAATTTGCAGTTGACCAGACCTATCTCGCTTTCTATAAAGGTGGCATAGTGGTAATAGTTATCTTCATCATAAGGAGGTCCTTCGCTGTCACAGGTATGTGATTGTCCCGAGCACTGAGACGGAGGATTTTTTACTACAATATTTTCATTTTCTGCATTTACGTCATATATATTAAGTCTATCACGATATGAGTTTGTCAGAAACGTAAGGTTAATGGGACTATCTTTACCACTGAAAGTAATGCCCCTGAGATTGAAATTATTGATATTCACCTCATCTGTATCCACCCAGAAAGACTTATCACCCTCAAGAGATTTTCTTTCGGGCTTGGCTCTGGTATAATTGCCAACATCTACTTCGTGCAGATTGGTAAACTTACTATTTATAATATTAAGCCCCATGGGGGAATCAAAAAATATATGAGCTGCATTGTTAATCGTTGAATTTTCCATTGTCAGGCGAATAAAACCCGCATTGCCAAGGGACATAGGTCGGGGCGGCATAACTCGAGACATAAGGTCGAAAACACCTTTTACGTTTCCGAAATGCGTTGTTGAGCCTCCATTGTTCCATATAAAATAGTGTTCGCCGGATGTGGTTATGGTGCTATTTTTTAAACTGATATGAGAGCTATATTTAGGCACAAAGTGCCATTGACCGTCGGAACTACAATTAAATATCAAGGTTTCGTTATTCATAACTAGCTCTGCTCCCCAATCGAGCACTAAATCAGAGTTACATATTGCCGTCTTTGTAGTCGGGTCATAACTAAATTTTGACGGATCTCCAAGTTTATCCGCAATTTCAGACAGAGTTACGTTTCTACCTTCCACAACAATACCCTGTCTAGATGTTTCTGGATAATAGCCCTTGTTAAACACATAATAATAATTCCAGATATAGTTCCGATAACTTACATTCACCTGAGGAAAAAGATATTTGTTGTTATATACCTCCACATTATCAAGATGCATTTCGTGCCCTTTATATCTAGCCAATCTCATGTAAAAATCGTTTGCAGTAACATCCAACATATCCTGAACATAGAACTCAAGAACACCGTCATAGTACATATAGAGCCAGGTGTCTGGCGTTCTAATCACGGTCACCTGATGCCATCCACCTTCCTCACCCCAACCGCAACCATCGTATTCTATACTGAAAGAATGACCACCGGGTCCAACCGGAACACAACAGTGGTGGTGACTATCAGCATCTTTATTATAACTCCAAATACCAGATACCCCCGCGCCGCCACCCCATGCTCCTGTATTGCCATCCGGATATCTATACCTGAATCGCCACGTTCCATAGGTTGTCGTAGAATTATGGTATATCCACCAGTTGTGCCCCTCTTCTGTACTTCGCAAGAAACCGCGGGAAGCATCTACTTCAGATTTAAATGTCCAACTTGATACTATTCTATTCCAAGGATCCTTCTCATTTCTATCGCCTGCGTATTTCTTATCAGCAAAGTAATCAAAGATATCTGGTGCTTCAGAATTGTTTAATGTGGAAATAACCCATTCATGGTAGGCTTCTCCATTATCATTGTAGGCTTTGACATGGATTTCCCATATACACTTTGAAGGATCTTGGGAACAGTTAATAGAAGGGACTGTAAATGTGAAACTATCAGTAGTAGATGATGAAGTAGCATTCTTTTCTTCCACTTTGTTCGCTTCCCAGGTGAAATTGCAGGCTTCGTTTGCTGTAACAGAGAAAGTAATCTCATCTCCTAGCTGGACAAGATACATGAGGTCCTGTGGATTATCTTTATTTGTTGTATTTCCCCCAGAGGAAGACCAATCAGTAATTGATGGCGCGGCACTTGCCACCCCGCTCAGTCCCGTAATAAATATGGCAATTATAAACCATAAACCAAAACTACGCATCCTCAACATACCTCCAGAATTCAAACCTTTTCCAGTATTAGATCTTATTATTTTCATTTTCCCATAATTATATTTTTCCTTTCTATATAAAATTATTTCAATTCAGAATTAGCATGATCACGTTGTTTGCTGATATATCATCCTACCGTTATATACATTCATAGAACCATTTTTAAAGGCTATGAAATACTATGTAGGGATCTGCGAAATTTAGCCACCGATGGACAGAACGTTAGTTTTGCAGATTCATCCAGAGTGTTTCCTAGATTCTGGGATCATAGGTTTTATTGTGCAGAACCAAATTAGATAATGGCAGTACAATACCAAAAAAAGCAGATGGATTTTTAGGACAGAAATTCCATATAGTTATTGTAAGATATAGTCAGAGAAATTTATGCACAATTGGTGTCTCCTCAATATACATTATGACAAAGGTTACTATTGTAATACCAACCTATAACGAGAGAGAGAATATAGGGGGATTAATTGAAAAAATATTTGAAGTCTTTCATAAAAATAATATCGATGGAAATATAATTGTGGTGGATGATAATTCTCCCGATGGCACTTCGGGGGCTGTAGAAAAAATTAAAGAAAATAAGGATTACCCTATAGAATTGATAGAGAGACCAAAAAAGTTGGGTATTGGTTCTGCATATATCTCTGGTTTTAAGAAGGCTCTGGAATTGGACAGCGATGTGATATTTGAGATGGATGCCGACCTAAGCCACGATCCAGATATCATCCCAGAATTCATAGAAAATTTGAGGAATTATGATGTTATTTTGGGATCGAGATATGTAGATGATGGAAAAATAGAAAACTGGGGCGGGTATAGAAAGGCGATTAGTAGAGGTGCAAATATCTTTGCAGATATGCTGCTGAATTTGAATGTTAAGGACATCACCACTGGTTATAGGGCTTATAAAAGAGAGGTTCTTCAAGCCATAGATTTAAGAGCAATAAGATCCGATGGTTATTCATTTCAGGTAGAGATGCTATTCAAAACTAAAAAGAAAGGATTTAGAATAAAGGAAATCCCTATAATCTTTAGAGACAGATCGAGAGGGAAATCAAAGCTTTCTAAGATGGAGGTAGTTAAATTTTTTATCTTATGTTTTGGGTTATTTGTAAAGAGATTGAAATTTATTTGATAAATTTACGATCCCCTTCTTTGCGACCTTCTTTACATCTTTACTCAGATGCTTTGGAAGGCCCTTTGGCAGGTTATCGAAACTCGTGTATCTGCCATCCCAATACTCCCGCTTTACTAATTTTCTAAGAAGAGATCGCTTTATTTCATTCATAAAAGTATTTGGGGACTATCCGTTAATAAGGGTGTTGGACTTTCTCCTGACATTTAGAGAATTCGATTACCCTCTTACTGAGATAGTGGAGAATTCGGGGGTTGGATGGAGCACTATACATAGTTTCTGGCCCAAACTGATGGAAAGCGGAATTGTAGTTAAAACACGGCAGATTGGCAGGGCAACCCTCTACAAACTGAATCTGGGGAATCCCATAGCACAAGAGTTAATAAGACTGGACAATAAGATCATAAAATATTTCTCTGAACAGATAGCGAAAGAAGAGTTGGAAAAGAAAAAGAAGCCCCTAGCAGTTCCGTCTCCTGTTGGGGTTTAAAATAAAGGAAATTTTATTTTCTGTAAACTCTGTAGATTGTAAATACCTGCTTTGGATTTTCCTTTCTTACATGTCTGGCAAAGATTGTAAGTTTATACTTATCATGCATGCTCTTGCAGATGCCTTTTTTAAATCTTGGGTCAACAGCACACCATGCCCCTTCCAACCACATGACACAGTCTGTCTTTTCAAATACATCGTTCATTACTCTATCATCTAGACCAAACCATGTCTGTAGGGAATTTCTTCCTTCTACAAGGAATATACTTGGATTATGGGTCAATACATAACAATTCTCTGGGATAGAATCCATGTTGGGCATGACAAGGAGATCGTGCATGTCTCTTGCATACTGTGCCTGTTTGTCCGGAACAAGGATAAATCGAATATTCTTTGAGAGGAGGACTTTGGAATTACTGATATTCATAATATAAGGCTTCATAGGGGGATGGAATGGGGCTTTTTTAAGCTCTTTATAAAGTGATGATTCGGGCTTTAGATCAAACAACCAAATAATGCCTTCCGTAAACTGAGTATAGGGAATATCTGAAAAGAATAGAAAAGACATAAAAACTGAGGAAATAACCATCAGGGATGCAAAAATTGAGAAAATTTTTTTTATGATTTTCAAAGAATTATATGAAATATTGATTGTAGGGTTTTCTAATGATTTTAGTAACCAATTTAAAATAAATAGAATGCCTTTGAAAACGCCGTTGAAAAATTTTGTCAGCAATCTTCCTAGAACAAACGCCCCATAACCCCCAATAATAACCACCGGCATGAAGTAGATATTAATAAATCGGAAGCCTATACCTCCATTGTCTACACCCCCTGCATAGAACAATACAAATAATGTAAAAAAGGTCAGAAACCATACCAGATTGAAAAGGAATATTTTTCTCCCTTTTGGAAGTAGATAAAAAAGTCCAATTAAAGATAAAATGGTGAAAAATACAGGATGTAGATCGCCGGTAAACCAGAACATTGTATTGACTGAGAGGTTATGGGGGATATATTCCAGGCCAAGCCTTTTTCCATTCGGCGCCCCCCATGTCTCCTGTTGGCCTTTTATATACATATGTATCAGGTGTGGTGTTATCAAAAGAAAGAACAGAACCCACGGAATCCAGAATCTGTAGTCTGTTAATTTCTTTAACAAATCCCTTTCAAATAACAAAAATGCAAATATTATCGGGAATATAAATATAACCCCCTCAGGTCTTATCTGAACCGTGAAAGCAAGAAGACTCGCAGCTAATAAATGAGAATAAAATTTTCCACCTTTAAAGTACAACAAATAGGCGAGTATTGTCATCAGAGAGAAAAAGGCAAATGGAACCTCAGTAGCAATACTCCCAGACCATATGATATGTGCTGGTGTGAGAGCGAATAGTAAAGCTGCAAATAATGCGATTTCCTCATCCCTTTTGTCTTTGTTTTTAAATAATAAATATGAGACAAGAAAAACGAGAAGTATAGATAACGTTCCTATTGATGTGGAAATAGAAAATGCTAAACTTTCGCTGGATCCAAATATCCTATAGAAAATACTAAGAAAGAATGGCCATCCGGATGGATCTTTGTTGAGAATTCCCTCCGTACACTTTGTTGGTGTGCCATAATTACATAGGATATTCCTACCCTCTGTAGCAATAGAATTTGCTATTCCCGAGTACAGATCCTCATCAAAGAATATTCTATGGGTGTGTGGAACCACAAACTGCCTGAGACAGAATCCCAAAATGACAATCGAGATTAAAAACATCCACGTTTCCTTTCTTATCCCACCGAAATATCTTTTAAATTCATTAAAGCCGAGAACTAAAGAAATCAGGATCAGAATGAATGCGATAGAAAAGAATATGGGTTCTAATGTCATTAATTCATTTTCATCTACGCTAAACAATTTGTGATTCATTACAATGTAACCCAGGATCAATATAAAAAGTATACTGAGAATTGAAGGAAGTATTCTTATCAAGATATTTTCAATTTTTTTTATCTCATCCATTTTATTTCAATTCCACAAAAAAATTTCCAATTCCCATGTAAGGAGCCTTTGTCTTTAACATCGTCTCTATCGCATCTTCTGGTGAATTAACTATTGGGAAGCCATGAAGATTAAAACTCGTGTTTAAGATAATCCCCAAGCCGGTATTTTTCCTCACCTCCTCTATCAGTTTTCTGAATCTTGGATTTTCATCCCCCAGCATCTGGGGTCTTGCAGATCCATCAACATTAACTACCGATATAATCTTATCTCTGACTTCCTCTTTTGAGAGATAGCCCATGGTCATAAATCTATCATGGGCGTCTACATCTAAAAATATCTTTTCCGCTTCTTCTTCCAGAAGCGAGGGACAGAAAGGTTGGAACCACGACCTCTTTTTAATCTGCAGATTTAATTTATCCTTAATTTCTACTGGAGAAGCTGGGGCAAGAATGCTTCTATTCCCCAATGCCCTTGGACCAAACTCCATCCTCCCCTGGTACCATAGAGCAAATTTTCCATTAGAGAGGAGTTCTCCAGTATACTCAGAAATATCCTCTCTATACTCATAATTCATTCCGTATTTATCTAATTTTTCTTTGATTTCATCCTCTGAAAATTCATTACCCAGATAGGCATTCTCCAATCTCTTGGGTTTACAGCCATTTTCCTTTAGAGATACATAGAGGGCAGAACCTACCGCCAAACCACCATCACCCATATGTGGGAAAACGAACCATTTTTTTAGACCGGAATTAAGCCTCAATTTTAGATTAACCTTTATATTGGAAGCAACTCCTCCTGACCATACCACATTCTTAATTCCAGTCTCAGATATTGCATTTTCAAATAACTGACAAATATGCTTTTCCAGAGTCCTTTGAGCCATATAGGCTAATTGCTCTCTTGGTGTATTCCAGAGTATTTTTTTCAGTCTTTTGTATTTTCCAATTGTAGAATATCTACATTTAACCTGTAAGCCATCAACCTCAAAAAAATCCATCAGCTTATTCTCATCATCTGGAACCTGATAGGCAAAATCCGAAAGGGCCATCACCTTTCCTTCATCTTCCAACTCTCGCATTCCTAATAGGGTAGTTACCTGTTCAAAGAATATTCCGAATGAGTCTCTTGCGGGAATGGAAGAAATCCTCTCCAAATCTCCATTTTCAAATATGTTTATGGTGCCTGAGAGAGCATCTCCAACCCCATCCAGGGTTATGGAAAGGCACCTCTCAAAACCACTACAAATGGCTGCAGATATGGCGTGTGCAGAATGATGATCGACCATCTCCAAGGAATAATTTCTGAAACCAATTCTATTAAGATTCTTTCTAAAATATCTCTCACTTATCATTCTACAGAATGGAACCTCCCTTATCTCCGTTATTCTATATTTAAAATGCCTTCTGAATTCACTAAACATTGGTTCAGGGATCTTCCTCCTTCTGAAGAGATAGTAATTATCCTTGAGAAATGGAAATACCCTGGTCAAGGTCTTTGCAAAATCGGTTGTGGTCACGGCAACCTTTGTTATATCGGTAGGTTTTAGATCCAAAAAATCGAGACAAACCCCGACAGAATTCTTCGGAAATCCAACATCCAGCTTTCTCTTAGTAAATCTCTCCTCATTTACAGCTATCTTTATCTCACTCCCCTCTACGATACATGCACCGGCATCATGCCCGTCCCAGATCCCCAGAACATACATTTTAAGAAGTAGATTATCTTTATTAGATTGTACTTAAAAATTTGATACCACCCAAAACAAGATTCGGCAGATATCTCAAACCAAAAAGTTGGAGGTCTCTTAAAATAAGACTTGGACGCAAATAGAATCCCCTGTATGCCTTATTTCTTACATTTTCCAGATTTAGATCTTTCATAAGAACGTTATGAGAATATTCATACTCAGACCAATTAATCTCTTCATAATTTTTAATTTTTATATCATTGAATAATTCACATCCGGGAAACGGCGTTGCAATATAAAATTCGGCAAAATTCAATGGCAGCTTCTTCGATAATTTTAATGTTTTTTCAATCGTTTCTCTACTCTCTCCCGGAAGCCCGAAGATAAAATGACCTATGGTAGCAATCCCGGATTTTTTTGCCATCTCCACCGCTTTTTGAGACTGTTCCAATTTTATCCCCTTTTTCACGTTGTCTAAGATCTGCTGGTCACCGCTTTCAATTCCAAATGAAATAAGCCAGCATCCAGCCTTTTTCATAGCGTTTAGCATTTCCCGATCTACCGTATCTACCCTGCTGTTACAAATCCATCTTATGTTCAATTCTCTTCTGATAATCTCACCACACAAATCCATGACAAATTTCTTATTCAATGTAAAGGTCTCTACAAAGAAAAAGAAATTATTTATTCCCAGAGATTTTACATACTCGATTTCATTAATAACGGAATCCACATTTCTGCATCTGAATCTCTTGCCATAATAGGACGTAGAAACACAAAATGTACAGGAATATGGACACCCCCTTCCCGTGGCTAAGAGAACATATTTTTCTCCAATTATTGGCATTCTGTAATTTTCCAGATTAACGAGATCCCAGGCGGGGAATGGCAGTTCATTAACATCAAGAAACTCCCTGTCTGGATTTTTCTTTATCTCAGAATTTTCCTTATAAACTATACCATCCACATCCTTTAATTCCTTCTTTGTAAGTTCATAGGCAGTTATCTCCGGTTCCTTCCTAATCACTATGTCAACCTGTGGGAATTTTATCAATTCATTTGCAAAGTGAGTAGCATGTATCCCAAATATAGCGAATTTGGCATTTGTTACAGATTTTAGACCTTCTATTACCCTTAGATCATTATCAATTGTTGGCGTAGTGGTATTAACAATAACTAAATCTGGATCAAAATTTTTTACCCCGTTTCTTACATCTTCAAATGATAGTTCATCCCCAATTGCATCCAAAAGAAGAACATCATTCTCTTTTCTGGTAAGAGAAGCGATATAAGCAAGAGTCAACGGAGGGTAGACTGACTGAAAAACTGCTGCCCTGTGCTGACAGCGACTTTCCTTCACATACTTCTGCTCAGCGGGTGGATTTAGGAGTAGAATATTCAATTTAATCACGGTAAAGATTCTATCTCGTTATTCCATTTATTAAAGAATCAAGAACTACGAAATCTTTTATCTTACTCCCCCTTTTAACCAAATTTTTTTCTTTATAATCCTTCAAAACTATTGCCTCACATATATCCCGAATTCCATCTCTCAGCAAATCTATTGGATTCTTGATGTATTGTAAAATCAATCTCTATAATTTAATAAATTCTCTCAAAACTATTGTACTAAATTTAGAATAAATTAATAAAAATAGTAGACTCTGTTCTGTAATGAGGGATTTAGAATTTTGATATTTTTATTATAAAGCATAGAATAATATCATGTTCAATAAAAAGATACTTAATAAAATATCTATTATTGATTTTTTAATCTATACTGTCTTTCTATTGCTTGTTGGATTATCAATTTACAATAGTTTGAGATTTAGATTCACTGTAGATGATGCTTATATAGGTATAAGATATGCACGCCACTTTGTTGAAGGAAGTGGATTGGTTTATAACATTGGCGAAAGAGTTGAAGGATATTCTGATTTCTTATGGATAATTTTATTGAGTTTTTTCGGATTCCTTGGATTCAACTTTGTATCTGCAGCTCATTTTTTAGGATTGTTTTCCAGCGTATTAACATTGATATTAGTTTTCAAATTAGCAAATAAAATAAATCCACATAAAAAATATTACAACTTAATTCCAATTACTTTTCTTGCAAACAATGTAATTTATACAGAATGGGCTACTGGTGGTCTAGAAACTTCTTTTTTCACACTTCTATTATTCATATTCTTTTATAGATTTTATATCGAGATCGTGAAAAATAGAAATTCTCTACAATTATCGGCAATAATAGCTGTTCTACTCATATTGACAAGACCAGATGGTATATTTTTCATCGTTGTTTATTTTCTGTTCATGTTATTCGTTTTTAGACATCAACTTAAAGAATACAGATATAAAATTTTTACATGGATTGCAATTTTTTTAATCTTGTATCTGCCTTATACTGTTTGGAGAGTGTCCTACTATGGGGATATAATACCAAATTACGTTTATAACAAAGTAAATAAATTACATTATCTTTCTAGAGGTTGGCTCTTTTTCAAGTCATTTCTAATCGACAGCTATTTCTACCTTTGGTTAATTCCTCCATTATTTTTCTTCAGATTTAAAAATTTATTCGTGAATTTTGTAGTTCTATCAACACTTATCTTCATTCTTTTCACAATTTGGGTCGGTGGAGATTGGATGGGTTATCGATTTTATAGACCTATACTACCACCACTTTTGTTAATCTTTGGTTTGGGTATGTACAAATTTTTTGAAATGAGGAAATATAACATATTAGGAACTAATACTCTTCGTATATTTGCTCTGCTCTTCTTAATAATCACTTTTATTTTATCTTCAAAAGCCACATACGATCCTCATTGGAGACCGACGAATTTTACTGATATAGGATCACGCTTTCAGATAAATATACCTGAGAAAAAAGCCATAGAAATTGCTGATGCATACGAAAAACTCTTAGATCCAGATGACGTACTCGCAGGAACCTTTGCAGGCTATCCGGCTGTTTATACGGATAATAGGTATATTGATATGTTGGGTTTAACGGACAAATTTGTTGCCAAGTTAGAAGTTAAGAAACCGGGAATGCCTGGTCATGAAAAATGGGCACCGCGTAGTTATTTAGAAGAAAATAACGTTTTTGCTATGTTACCTGGCGTTGAATATCACTTAGGTAGTAAAGAAGACCCACGTTACTATGTTAAGTATGATCATAGAAAATATTTTGTATTTGAATCTTTTAGAGAACAAGATGAGATTGTAAAAAAATTTACTTCGAAGGGATTTCGCGTATTCTATCGTGGAAGAGAACTTTTTGATTACTCAAATCTTCCTGAAATCACTAACAACAGAAATTTTGATTTCGAATTAGGAAATTATCTATTTTGGCATGTTGAGGGGGAAGCCTTTAGTACAATGCCATCAGAAAATGATACATGGTCTAATTCACCTTTAATTAAAAATTTCCAAGGAAGATATTTCGTTAATTCATTCTACGGAAATTCAGATAAATACACAGGTAAACTAATTTCAGAACCGTTTGTTTTAGAGGGAGACTTTTTAATTTTTAGGATAGGTGGAGGCAGACATGAAGGTCTAACAGCTATAAATCTTATCATTGACGAAAAAATTGTAAGAACAGAAACTGGTGAAAACTCAGAAGTTTTAGAAATAAAATCATGGAACATTACTGAATTTAAAAATAAAACAGCAAGAATAGAGATAGTTGATAACTATACTGGTGATTGGGGCCACATATTAGTTGATGATATTAGACAGATTAAATTTGCATAATTTTATGGGACATAATAAATTTTTGGATCGAATCTTCTGTAAATTCCTTCATCAGCCTTTTCGATAGTTGCAATCAATTTCCAGTTTTCAGGGGGATTTTTAAAGCATTCTGGATATTCTGGACCGCCTTCAAAAAACCAACGATTGTCATCTGTTACAACATATGCATTTCTTATCGAATCACATGATTTATCATAAAGTAATTTTAGTTGGTTATCTTCATCAAAATTAAAATAAAATTTGAGCAGACCGAATTCACGTGTAAATTGATAAAAATAGATATCCTTTTTTGGAAGCGTCTTCAATACACTACAAAGTTCTCTTGTATCCCCAAGTATTTGGTTATTTTCATAACTTGTCACCAAATCTATTCTTGCCAGTGAATCTAAGAATAAAGGTAAAAAGAATAAACCTAAAATTACAAGCATCACTACAAATGGCTTTTTCCCAATAAGCACATCTAAAAAATGCGCTATGACCAATGACATGGGAATGGAAAGTATGGTTATGAATCTGGTAAGCCTGTGTATCAATACAAATCTTCCTATGTCCATAGTCCCAAATTGCAAGAAAAGGAAAATTGAAAAGAACCAGAACAGTACTATCAGAAATCTTTTTCCATCTTTTTTGTAGCTCCAAGGGAACAGTATAGATAAGACTAATAACCAGAAGAAATATCCACAATAGGGTGATATGTCTCTAATAATCCCTTTACTTAGCATAATATCCGGTTGGGATAATGCAAGAATGCCTCTACCTAACATGAGATTTGGATAAAATAATAGTTGTGCTTTAATCTCATCCATGCTTTTTTTCCTCATATGTCCCCATGCTTTCTGTGCAGAAACATGAGACCTATAATGGGTAAATGGATCGCTGGTGAAATAATATGAGTAGCACATTTCAATTACGAAGATTAATAAGAAACCCAATAGGAATCTTAGAATTGCCTTCGTTTTATTTCTTTTTAACAAAAAAATCGCGTAAAATAAAATGAATGGAACGATTAATATTGCCGTGATTTTTACAAGATATGCCAATCCAGCTGTAACACCCGAAAGAATATAAAATTTGTCCTTCTCATTTTTTTCTGCATAAAGGAAAACCAACACGCTTAGCCCCATGAAAAATGCCACTGGTATGTCAGGAACTATATGGGTGCTGTATATAACTTCAAGAGGGTAAAATGCCAGCAATAACGACGCGAAGATCCCCACACGCGCATTGAATAAAAATTTTCCAATAAAAAAAGCGACTATAATGCTCCCAAGAGACGTCAAGAGTATATAAAGGGAGGCTGTAAATTCGGATATACCAAAAATTTTGAATGAAAGAGCCATTGGCAATATCATCATAGTTCGATAGGCAAAACTATAGCCGTTGTGTAATTCAACAAAGTTTAATTTTACGATATTGTAAGCGCTGTTTAGATAGGCAACATCGTCATCACAACAAGGACCTACAAAAAAAATTAATCTCAGGAAAGCAGCAAAGATCAGGATTAGAACTAGAAAAATCTCTGATTTTCTATGCTTTAATTTTTTTGTTATATCTTTAATATTCATTCTAGTTTATTATTATACTCTGTAAATTTAGTTCTAAATCTGTATAAAGCTATTAACCCGATTAAAACACCAAACCAGAGCGTGCAGAATCTTATTATCAAAGTTGCACTAACAGCAACAGCCTTTTGAATTCCAGTTATCAAAAACAATCCGGTCATACTACCCTCTGCCACACCCAAACCCCCTGGAATCATTGATATGACACCAGCTATGGTGGAAAAACTAAAGACAAATATAGAAAAAAGCAAAGATGGATCTGTCCCGAATCCTTTTAAAACAAAGAACAAGGCCAAACATTCAAAGAACCAAGAAATCACACTTATCGAGACTGCGATTAAGAGATTCTTAAAACTGAAGAGTGTGTATGCACTCTCATATAATTCATAAAACTTGTTTGTGAATTTAGATACAAAATGAAATCTCCCAATAAAATCAATCAATCCCAGACAGATATCCTTCGACTGGGTAATCAAAATTGTAACTAAGATGAAAGTCATTATAATAAAAAGTACATCCTTTCCATAAGGAAAAGCAGAAAAACCAATAGCGGCAAGGATTACAAGCCCAAATATATCCGTTGCTCTCTCCGCAAAGACGATTGGAATAGATTTTCTCATCTTCGTTCCTTTTAATCTTTTCAGTAAGTATGATTTGAAAACCTCCCCCGATTTTGCTGGTGTGATTGACATTAATAGTCCACTTAAAAATAGTACTATACTATCCCTTTTGCTTATGTTAATCCTCAGACAACTTAGGTAGTAATCCCATTTTATAAATCTTAAGATATAATTCAAAGAAGTTAATAATAATATCAAGGGGACATATACCCAGTTGAAATTATTGAAGGCGGTAAGTAATTTATCTATTTCCCCAAAGATTAAAAATGCCATATATACAAGGATACTAAAGATGACAACAATGATTATTTTGTTCTTTATCTCCATTTTCCTCACAGTTTCCATGGATCATAGAACCATACAATTCCCTTAGGATTTAGGGAATTCTTTTGTCGAAATTGTTTTACATTCAATGCCAACTTCACAATATATAACTTCACAATATATAATTCAAAATAAATAACTTTTTAATTTCTCTACCGGTTCCAATATAAGAAAAAAAGAAGGTCATCCATGGAATGAATTTCATAAAAGAAATCTTTCAAGGCGATCAAGAACAGGATTACATTCATCAGAAATTTATTCGATATGGCAGAGGGGAATTTCATGGACCAGTTATTTCCTTGAAAAAAAGCAACAAAGACATCAAGGTTAATGGAACGGCTGACTACGTAAATATCTTGAGTGAATTGATTTTAAGAAATTCTAATGGAAATATAAAGGTTTCTGGTAATATTTTTTCTAAAAGAGAAATTAAATCGAAATTGATCTCAAAAACTAAAAAGAAACGAGGCCTCTTTAACAGCGAGTTAAAGGGAGATTTTGTTTCAGATGAACTCCTCAAGCTCTATGAAGAATTCAAAGATGCGTACTTCTTTCTTGATTTATATTCTGAGGGTGGAAGATTCAAACTGAAGACAAAGAAGAAGCTGCCAAAACCTGGATCTGAAATAGATGATAAATTCTTTACTGCAGTTTTTGATATCTCCTTTCTCAATACGGTTATGAATGAAATCTGCTTTGATTCTGAAAACAAAAACTTCAAGGAGATGAAGATAACCCACACATACCTTATAAATGAACTCGTTATTCCAGAAGAATACAAGAACGATGCAGTAAAGGCGAGAATTTTTGCAAAGAGAAAGGGTGTGGTGAAAAGGATTGTTGATGTTGATGGTTATGCTTCCGAGTTTAAGAAAGAATTTGAGATATAGGTTTCAACACCTAAAACCATCGGATCTGGTATAATTTGTTATCGGTGCTCCCCAGATCTTGGAGTTTGGTATAATTACAATCAGATTGTCTTCCGTCTTCAGTACCGACATACTAATCCCGATCTCTGTAACCTTTCCGGTTATTCCAGCGGCTTTAACAACATCCCCAACCTTGAAGGGTCTATAAAAGATGAGCATTACACCCGCAACAAAATTATTTAGGGTATCTTTTAAGGCAAAGCCTACCACAAATCCCGCCACCCCAAAGCCGGCAATTATGGGGGTTATGTCAATTCCAATGGTACCTAGGGCAATCATAAGAATAAATGCCCAAGAAATGGTAGATACTATATTATAGATAAATATCTCCACAGTTTCTTCAAGTCTTTCACTCTTTTTAAAATACGCCTTCAGATACCCTAAGAAGAGGGATATTAAAATCTTCCCAACTATTATTATCAGCAAGAACTTTATTATGCTCAGTGTGCATGGCACAAGATAGGGATCGACCATATTCTTTATCTCTGCTATTAAATCCATCTGAAACATGGTTATTTATTGGTGATATTACCTAAAAAGAATTGATTATCTTTCAAGAAAATATGTATAAAAGGGTAAAAGGAAGAAAATATCGGATGTAGAGAAAATAAAATCTTGATGAAGAAAAACCCTATCCAAGATGAATCTATTTTTAAATTCGTTGTTTATTAAAGTGTAACCCCTCACTAACCCCCAGATTCATTGATCAAGAATAGTGTCATTTCTCCACTTGGGTGACCCCCGTGAGGGGTAGTTAATGATGTAGATTAAAGAGATAAATATGGAATTTAAGGTGCACTCAACCCGGAGGGTTGATGTACGCCATGATGATCAAACTTTCTGGTTTGTTATAATTGATATAATTGATTTCTATCATAAATCTATCATAATATTAATAAAATGGAAAAATTCAAAATTCTAAATGTAAAAGCCAGAGAGGTCCTGGATTCAAGGGGGAATCCAACCGTTGAAGCGGATGTAAAGACAGGGAGCGGGATTTCCAGAGCAATGGTTCCTTCTGGAGCAAGTACTGGGATTCATGAAGCCATAGAGATAAGGGACAGGGATGAGAGATTTCTCGGTAAGGGGGTCCGGAAGGCCGTTGATAATGTAAACAAAATTATCTCAAAAGAGATAATTGGCTTGGATTGTAGAGATCAGAAGAAGATTGATGCATTGATGATAGAATTGGACGGAACCGAAAATAAATCAAAACTGGGGGCTAATGCTATCCTTTCCGTGAGTATGGCCGTTTCGAGGGCTGCCGCTTTGGAAGAGAAAATCCCTCTTTATCAATATCTCGGAGGATTATCTAAAAACAATGAATTCATCCTCCCAGTCCCCTCCATGAATATTATCAATGGAGGAGTCCATGCCGGAAATAAACTTGACATTCAGGAATATATGATCCTCCCAACTGGTGCTAAGGATTTTAAAGAAGCAATTCAGATTTCGGCTGAGGTATATCAAAATTTAAAGATCATCATAAAGGACAGGTATGGAAAGAATGCCATAAATGTTGGTGATGAGGGTGGTTTTGCCCCTCCATTGAGCGGGATGGAAGAACCACTTGATCTTATATGGAGATCTGTAGAGAAATCCGGCCATGAAAAAAAAATAAATCTGGGAATAGATGCTGCCGCTTCAGAATTTTATAGAGATGGAAAATATATCCTCGAAGGGAATAAACTAACCCCAGATGAACTGTCAGATAGGTATGGAAATTTAATAGAGGATTATCCCATCATTTCTTTAGAGGACGTCTTCGCACAGGATGACTGGGATTCGTGGATTTCATTTACTGAAAATTTTGGAAAGAGGGTGCAGATTTTAGGAGACGATCTTCTCGTTACAAATGTAAGGAGGATAGAAATGGCGGTTAAGGAAAAGGCATGTAACGCTTTACTCTTGAAGATAAACCAGATAGGAACAATTTCAGAGGCGATAGATGCCGCTTTACTGGCTGTGAAAAATAACTGGAATGTTATGGTATCCCACAGATCGGGAGAAACTGAAGATTCCTACATAGCGGATCTCGTTGTGGGATTGGGAACGGGACAGATTAAAGCTGGAGCGCCATGCAGATCGGAAAGGACCGCCAAATATAATCAATTACTGAGAGTTGAGGAGGAACTTGGGGATGAGGCGAGATATGCGAAGATAATTTGATTTTATTATATGACCATTAAACAACAATACCCAGATCAAAAACCGCCTCTGAGATCCCAGTGAGAATGAACTGAATTGCTATGGCTGACAACATTAAACCCATAACCCTGGTAATTACCCTCGTCCCGGTTTTTCCGAGAATTCTAAAGATGAGATTTGATTTTGAGAGTATGAAATAAGAAATTAGAAATATCAGAACAATATTAATCATTAGAAAAATCTTGTTTATATCATTCTCGGCATTGTCAAAGAGAACAATTCCAGTAGTTATTGCTCCAGGTCCAGTAAGTAGGGGGATAGCCAATGGTGTAATTGATATATTCTCCTTCTCCTCCTCTATGTCCTCCGATGCCTCGGTCCTACTTTTCCTTCCAAATAGCATCTCTATGGAGATTATCAGAAGAAGAATCCCACCGGCAATCCTAAAGGAATACATCTTAATATCTAATAACTCAAATATCATATTTCCAGTCAGGGTAAGTATAATCAAGGTTACGGCAGCAAATATAATAGCCCTTCTAATCATCAAATCCCTGTCAGATTCCTTAAATCTCTCGAGGAGTGTAATGAATATTGGAACGTTTCCAAATGGATCGATTATTACAAATAAAGCCACAAAGGAGTGTATGATAAAGGTAAATGTGGCGATGTCCATTTCTGTTTATCCACCAAGATATTCATTCACGATCTTTAAAGCACAGTACTTCCCACACATAGTACAAACCTTTTTATCAATCAGTTCAGAATATGCTTCTTTAATTTTTTTGTCAATGCATAACTCAAACATCTTGTTCCAGTCAAGTTCCTTTCTTGCCTTGGAGAGTTCGTCATCCCTCTTAGTATCTCCGAGTCTGACTATATCTGCGGCATGTGCCGCTACCTTGGAGGCTATTACACCATTTTTGACATCCTCTACAGTGGGTAAACCAAGATGCTCTGAGGGAGTTACATAACACAGAAAGTCTGCCCCATACATTCCAGCGATAGAACCACCAATTGCTCCCGAAATGTGATCATAACCCAAAGCTATGTCAGTAACCAGTGGTCCAAGGACATAAAAAGGGGAGTTGTCACAGATTCTTTTTTCCAGAAGAACATTCATCTCAATCTGATCCAAGGGAACGTGCCCAGGACCTTCAATGATAATCGGAACGTTTTCCTTTCTTGCTTTCTTAGTCAGTTTACCAAGATTTATAAGCTCCTGCATCTGTGCTATGTCAGAAGAATCGTGCAGGCAGGCTGGTCTCAGGGCATCACCCAAGCTAATAACCACGTCATATTCCTTAACTATCTCCAAGATCCGATCAAAATTTTCATACAATGGGTTCTCTTTTTGATTTTCAATCATCCATGCGGCAAGAAAACTCCCACCCCTGCTCGTTATTGGGATTAACCTCTTATTCAGATTTTCCACAATATCCCTGGTTATACCACAATGTAGTGTGAGAAAATCAACCCCATCCATGCAGTGTTTTTCTATTACCTTAAGAATTGATTCTGAAGACATATCGATCTTTTCCTCCAAAAATGCCTGATAAATGGGCACAGTACCCAAAGGAACGTTTGTATTTTTTAAGATTTTCCTTCTGATCTCATCCAGATCGCCACCAATGCTTAGGTCCATTAGCGTATCGGTACCATATTCTACAGCGGTTTTGGCTTTTTTCAGCTCTCTTTTTAGATCAACCACATCTGGAGATGTTCCAATATTTGCATTTACCTTTACCTTCGTTCCAGCACCAATCGCCAGGGGGGGAATTTCTCTTTTTGCATTTTTCACTATAACCACTGAACCATTCCTTACATTCCTTTCTAGCTTCTCCATGGAAATTCCCTCCTTTTTTGCTATCTCTTCGAGCATTTTTTAACTTTATGGGAAAAGATTAAATTAAAACAAGATCTTGTTTCAAGAGAAACCATAAGTGTCAGGTTAAGGAGGATGAGGCCTTTTCCTCCTCTCTCTTCATCATCCTTCTGTACTTACCATAGGGATCATCCGGGGAAAATTTTGGTGGTTTTGCTTCAAAGGTTTTCGAGCCACATTTTGGACAGATATCCTTCAATGTATAAGAATTACATATTGGACATTTATGAATTCTCATTTTTTCTTTATTTCTTTAGAAAAATCACATCATTTTCTAACCTCTTCAATCTTTCTATGAAATTCTCCAATACCACTATTTTTTTCTATGTAATTTATACCCTTCTCAATAGCATTTCTCAAGAGTTTCTCTGCAGACTTATAATCCTTGGAGCGCACCTTAACCCTGTAGATGGGTGGAGAAACATAGCCTACTTCGATCTCAAAATCTGAATCAGTTTTATAATTCTCTATCTTTTTTAGGGATTCTTTAATAATGTTTACGCCATTGGGTTCATAACTTCTTAATTCTACATAACCAGTAATATAAACAAATGGAGGCTTTATATTCTTTTTCACTATATCGATAAGTGCAGATTTCCATTTTTCATTCAGTGAGAGTCTATCCACAATTTTATCATCACCGGCAATTGCTTCTAGTCCTTCATATAAACTATCGAATTCTTTCAGTAATTTTTTCCCGATCTTATTATCTACTTCATCTGGAGAAACCTTTAATTCATCTGCCAGTATCTTTAACAATTTATCTGCCCTCTGTCGTTGCTTTACCTCCTGTAGTTTTCTCTTCCTCTGAGCATCGCTTACCCTTCTGAGGGAAAGGTCAATATGCCCCCTCTCGGGGTTTACACTAAGAACCTGAAGTACTACCTTCTGCCCCTCCCTCACATAATCACGAATATTACGAACCCATTTCAACGAGATCTCAGACAAATGGAGCATGCCCTTTTTATTTCCATACTCGTCTAAGGTGATAAATGCCCCCTGCTTAAATATACTTTGAACCGTTCCTATGACAAACTCCCCCACCTCAGGATACTCATCCCCCATTTTCCAATTTCCCTTATCTTCAGCTTTAGGCATTTTATATAAGCGTAAACTAATAGTTTTAATACTTACCCTTGAAACTAAATAAATCCGAAAAATGAGAGCCCATATCTTTACTGCTTTGGTGGAGCATAAACCCGGAGTTCTGCAAAGGGTAGCTTCCATGTTTACCAGAAGGAGATTTAACATAGAAAGTATAACGGTGGGTCCAACAGAGAATCCCAATATTGCCAGAATGACTATCTTAACGAGGGGGGATGATAAAACCTTAGAGCAGATAGAGAAGCAGATGAACAAACTGGTGAATGTGATAAAGGTTACTGATCTCAGCAGGGATGAATCAATTTGTAGAGAATTATGCTTGATCAAGATCCATACACCACATGAAAAACAGAAGTCTCAGGTTATGCAGTATGCAGATGTATTCAGAGGCAGGGTGGTAGATGTGAATCCAGATTCTATTACGGTCGAGATTACTGGAGATTCTGAAAAGATAGATGCATTTATTAACCTAACAAGAAGTATAGGGATAAAGGAGGTATCAAGAACTGGAACAACTGCTATGCAAAGGGGTTGAGGTGAGTACGGACTTAAGTCAGCAGATGCAATACATTGAGGCATTCTTTTCATCTAAAAATGCAATCATCTTACAGAATCTTCAGATTATTTGGAATTTCGGTTGAATTGCACATCACCTTCATCATCGTATTTTTTCTGTTTCTTTTTGGTGCATCCCTTTATGGACTTGCAGAATATCGAGGATTCATCGGTTTGATGTATGGTACATTCTATGGTATAAAGGTATTCTCCTTATTTCTCCTATTGTTTGGCACCGTCCTGATACATGAATTTGCACACTCTATAGTAGCATTGAGAAATGGTATAAAGGTTCCAAAGATAACCCTGACTCCTATTGGGGGTGCCGCTAATATAGATGTCCCGGAAGATCCCAAGCTGGAGTTTAAGGTATCAATTGCAGGACCTTTAACCAATTTCGTACTCTTATTTTTATCCCTAACTATCTTGCTCATATTCTGGCCGAATTTTTTACTGACTATCAACTTTTTTGATTATTTCTATTTGGATAAAATCTTTGAAGACATTTTATTTGTTCCAAATATCTTTGTCATAATAGTTGCTATAAATCTCATACTAGGTGCATTTAATCTAATCCCAGCGTTTCCTATGGATGGTGGTAGGGTTTTACGTTCTATACTTGCTCTCTGGATTGATTATGTAGAAGCTACTAAAATAGCGGTTCAGATCAGTCAGATATTGGCAATTCTAATGTTCATTGCAGGCCTGAGGTTTGGGTTTATTCTAATTTTAATCGCATTCTTTATACTAATGGCTGGGCCAAGTGAATTTAGGATAGTGAGAATGAAGCACGCACTTCATGGCATGACTCTTAGAAGTGTAGCCATCCCCAACATGAGATATGTAAATGAATCCACCACTGTGAAGGAATTCCTGGATTTAATTGCTTATCCTCAACAGGATCATTATCCCGTTACCGATCAAAGCGGAAAGTTGATTGGAATCCTAAATATAGATGATATAAAAGAAATTGATCAGAGGGATTTTGATAAAATTCCGGTAAGAAATTTGACCAGTAGAAGATTTGACATAGTTGATGCAAACCTCAAGATTGAGGAAAAGATAGCCACCCTCCTAACCAAGGATTTTATTCTGGTTGTAGATTCTGGACGAGTTATCGGATACCTGACTCCGGATCATCTTTTAGAGATTGCAAGATTTTATGGTATTAGAAAGATGAGATAATCTCCATCCCTATGTCCACCACCTTATCTACCCTTTCAATTATGGCACTATCGGAGGTAAATGTGATCTGGTTTAATTTTATTATTTCAAAATCTGCCCTTTTACTTGTTTTTGCATTACCACCCAGAGAGAATTTTTTCAGTTCATTTCTGATAAAAGATGCGAGTTCCCCACTCTTTGAAATCTGTGAATCGAGGATAAATAAAATTGACTTAGGTTTATACTTAAAGAGAACCTCTAGAATTTTCTTCACCGCCTCTTTTGAATTTTTATCAAATCTGTATTTAGAAAAAATAGCGGAGGTGTCCCTTAAAAAACCATCCATTCCTTTCACGGTTTCCTTTCCAGTCAGTATCGCTTCAACAGTTATCAGGGTGTTGTAGGTATCGATCACTACCTCCTTTCCAGAAATTTTTTTTATAGAAATTAATTTTGATTTATGATCCCTGATCTCATCATCTGAAAATACATATCTAACGAGAAAGTTTCTCTGTTCTTTATTCAATTTGTAATGATTCACAACCAGATTCAGTGCGGTACTCTTAGGATAATTTCTATCAAGGAGATACTTCATGTCCTGTGCGGCATTATCTATTGACATCTCACTTATATTATTATATTATCCAAGTTAGATATTATATCATAGGTTTTGGATAAGATTAGTGTTACTGAAATGGAATATCCCACCAATTATCAGTCCAATAACAACAAGTAGCACTCCAATAGCAATCCCTTTCCTTGGAAATCTGTTTCCGGGTTCTTTGGATTTTTCTGGTTTCGTTTCAGCCTTCTTTCAAACTGCTACCGCATTTCGGACAGAATGGCATTTTCTCTTAATTATTTGTGATCACTTCCTAAAAACTTATTTTCTCTTTATTTCAAGTCAGGATAATATCTAAATGCAATAGATTACTCGTGAGTAGCAAGATGAACTCTCATACGAAAAGACGTAGTATAGTCCTATTGCCCTCCCTAGAGAGAACGATAGAAAGAATCAATGACAAGAAGCAGCTGGAGTTGATACTAAAAGCGAAGGAAAAAATAGAGAGGGGGGGAGGAGACGCTCTAAAGATATTATATGTGAGAAAGAACTATGCTATAGGAGAGGTAAAGTACAAGAGTCCACCGTATAGGCTCTATGTTATATACGATCAGAATGATGAAACCTTCTATCTGGCATTATGGGCCCACAAGAAATTACAGGAAAAGATAATGCAAAAGATGAAAAAGGAGTTGGAGGATATTTTGATATATGGTGTAGAACATCTCTTGTGAATTCATAACGATGCTATCCTTTTCTTTATAAAATCAGATATCTCATCATTTCTCATGGTTTTTATTCTACCACTACTAACTAACTCTATCTCTGGTAGATACCTCAAAAGCAGGAATTCATAGTATATCTTATCCGCTATCTCATCCGCAATTAATTTTGCTGCACTCTTAACCTCCTCATGAGGCATCCTTAACTCAATAACTTCTCTTTGCATTTCAGGTTTTTATTATCCTACTATTAAAGTTATGGATTTGTAGTTAAAAAATACGTATCTTTAGCAGTTGTATCCAGAGTTACTTCAATCCACTCATTATCGAATTCAATCCATTTATCATGGCATCTACACTCGCAAGAACTATATCACTGCCGGCACCCTGTGCGGTAATGATCTTATCCCTACTCTTGAGCTTTACCATTACCCTCACTACCGCATCTGTCCCACCGCTGATAGAATCTACATGATATTCTGTCAGCTCAAAGGGAACATCCTTAGTAGCGTGTTTTATGGCATTTATTGCCGCATCCACTGGTCCAGTTCCCACAGAGGATTCCGTGATCTCCTTGCCATTAATCGTTATCTTCACCGACGCTGTTGGAGTAAATTTATTTCCCGCAATTGCTACCAACTCCTCCAATTTAATTGCTTTTTCCCTCTCTATTCCCAAGACAGATTCTGCAATTGTTTCCAGATCAACATTGGTAATTCTCTTACCCTTATCACCCATGTACTTTATTTGTTTAAAAATCTCCATCAGTTGTTCATCTGTCACAGAAAGTTTAAGGTCGTCGAGCATTTTCTTTACAGCCTTCATGCCGACATGTTTTCCGAGAACAAATGTCCTCCTTGCTCCAACAGACTCCGGCTTTATTGCCTCATATGTCTCAGGCTTCTTTAAGATTCCATCCACATGAATTCCCGCTTCATGGGTAAAAGCATTTTCACCAACTATGGCCTTATTCGGGGGTACCGGAATTTCACACAATTTCTCCACAAGATTGGATACCCCTGAAATCTTTTCGGTTTTTATTTTTAGCTTATAGTTATATCCCAATTTCAGTGCCATTACTACCTCTTCCAGAGAGGCATTTCCAGCTCTTTCACCCAAACCATTAACTGTCACATCAACAATTGAGGCTCCAGCTTTTACGGCACTAATGCTATTGGCAGTAGCTAGGCCGAGATCATCATGACAATGAACTCCAAGTAAGATTTTTGATGTTTTTGATTTTGAAAGTTTAGAAAAGATTTCATAAATTCTTTCAGGGGTTATTATTCCAGTGGTATCTGCTACAGTAAATCTCTCTACCTTGTATTCTATTGCAGATCTCATAACCTCCTCTAAAAATTTTATATCCGTTCTGGAACCGTCCTCTGCACATAGATCAACAACCAACTCATGATCCTTGCAATATTCTATTGCTTCCAGTGCTCTCCTCAATAACTCATCTCTAGTAATCCCTAATTTATATTTTATATGAAGATCGGATGTTGGAGCAACCAAGAAAATAGAATCCACATCACACTTCATAGCGGTATCAATATCCTCTTTTATGATTCGAGCAAAACTGGAAACCTCAGCATTGAGACCTTCATTGGCAATTCTCTTTATACTCTCCTGTTCTCCGATACTAGTTATAGCTGACCCAGCTTCAATTACATCAACACCAAGATCATCAAGAGCCTTTGCTATCTTCAGTTTTTCATCTGGAACCAATGAAACCCCGGGAGTCTGCTCACCATCCCTCAAAGTGGTGTCAAGTATTTTTATCCTCTTTACCATTTTACATATATCTTGAATTTGCAGTGTATTTGATTTGGTATCATTTCCTTATATTTACATTTGTGCATAAAATTAAATAAAGTAAGATGCCCAGAGCTCTACTTAAAGAACTGAAAAATAGGGAAATTGAGTTAGAATCCAGACTGAATAAATTGGAGAAGGTAACTCGGGGATTGGAACATAGGATAGATGAACTTGAGAAAAAGATGGTAGTTAGACCTCCTAGTGTGGGTGTAGTGAGAACATATAAACCACCTAAATTGAAAAAAGAACTGAAAAAGAAACAAAAGGTCAGAAAATTAACTAAGGTAGAAAAAGTAAAGAAAGAAAAACCGAGAGTGAAGAGAGAATTATTAAAAAAAGAAATTGAGGATCTACTGAAAAAGCACATTTCTGAAGTAGAAAGAAAACCGATTTTGAAGGAAGAAAAAAAGAGGGAAGTAAAAGAGATTATGAAAAAAGAGATTGAAAGAGTAATCCAAAGATCTCGTGTTAAAAAAGAAAAGAAACCAGAAAAGATATTGAGTATTGGAGATTTAAAAATAGACTTGGGCAAAGATGCAAGAAATCTCTTCGAGATTCTACTAAAGAAGGGAGTGGTAAGATTGGATGAAGCGGCAAAAGAACTTCAAGTAGATGAAAAAATTGTTAAAGAATGGGCCGAAGATTTAGAAAGAGGTGGATTGATCCAGATAGATCGTTATCCTTATGGCCCACCAGATCTAAAACTAAAAGAACTTTCTGTGGCATTGAAATATTCTAAGTAATTTTTTTGAAAAATTTTGAAAGATAAAAACGATACTTTTTTATACTATAACAACACATAATTTTATGATAAAAAACTTTTTTTATCTGTAACGAGAAAATTTTGCCAATGGCAAAGCTTTGTGAAAAAAATGGCCACAAAGAAGAAAAAGACAACAAAGAAGAAAACAACAAAGAAAAAGACGACCAAGAAAAAGACAACAAAGAAGAAAACAACAAAGAAAAAGACGACCAAGAAAAAGACAACAAAGAAGAAAACAACAAAGAAAAAGAGATAACTCTTCTTCCTTTATTTTTTCATTTTTCTTTTTTATTTTAAGATCCTTTTTTCTGTAATAATTCCTGTAATATATTTCCTGGGCGTAATATCAAACCCCGGATTCCTTGCTTTAGAATTTTCAGGTGCAATTCTAATTCCATCAATGAAAAGAATCTCATCCTGAGATCTCTCTTCTATTATAATCTCCTTACCGCTTTTAATATTAAAATCAAAGGTACTCTTGGGGGCGGCAACATAAAACGGAATTCCATTTTCTTTGGCAATAACCGCTTTCTCATATGTTCCAATTTTATTGATAACGTCGAAATTTTTGGTTATTCTATCTGCCCCCACTATCACCAAGTTAATTTCACCCTTTTGCATAAAATAACCTGCGGCATTATCAACGATAATCGAGTGTGAAATTCCTTCCTGTGATAATTCCCATGCGGTTAACTTAGAACCCTGAAATCTTGGTCTTGTCTCGTCAACAAATACATGAATATTTTTTCCATTATAATGCGCAAATCTTATCGGGGAGAGGGCAGTACCATAATCTACACTGCATAGAGCACCAGCGTTACAGTGAGTTAATATCTTAGAATTATCCTCGATCAATTTCTCTCCCAGTTCCCCAATCCCTTTGCAATTTTCAGCAATCTCATTCGCATAATTTTTACTTTCTATCTTTGCGATTTCTTTTGCTTCATTAACGGAATCTGCATTCTCAATTTTTTCTTTCATAAAACTCAGAGCATAGAAAAGATCATAAGCAGTTGGTCTTCTTGTTTTGATAAATTTTTCTACCCCAGTCATATATTTTCTAAATTTCTCCATATCTCTTTCATTAAATTTCAAAGCTGCCTGGGCCATTGCAAAAGCAGCAGCAGATCCTATAGCTGGAGCCCCACGCACTATCATCTCCTTGATAGCCATAGATGTTTCTTTGTAATTTCTCGACTTATATATCTCAAATTTATGAGGTAATTTTCTTTGATCAATTAGATTTACCTCTGAACCCTCCATCCAGACGGTTCTATAGTCTCTAACCTCTCCGTTGATTTTTACCTTCATGTTTTTTATATGAAACTTTTATATATTATATTCATTCTTATTATCCGTATTGAAAGTATATAACCACAATGGGACATAAAAATCTTTTAGTCTACTCACCATGTCAATTCCAGGATACATAGATTATAAGAAGAGGGAATTCTGTAAGGATGTGAAGTGTCCAGTTCAATTAGAATTGAATTCTCAAAAAGAAGGTTCTGAAGAATATGAAAGAATTAGAAAAATCTGCAGAACCGATTGTAGATTTACTACATGGCAATTCCATCACTGGTTAATTGATAAGGGCTATATGATCGTGAGGCCGGAGAAACAAAATAAATAAAAGAGAGGTAACTAAAATGGACTGGGGAATGAAAAACCGTTTGTCGAGAATAATAAAACCCAAGACCGGACATACGGTAATGTTGGCTGTAGACCATGGATATTTCATGGGTCCCACAACAGGACTTGAGAATTTTGAGGTTGTGAAATCGCTTCTGCCATATGCGGACACCCTGATGCTCACGCGTGGAGCTTTACGCAATTACATTAAACCAGAAAACGATATACCAATTGTTCTGCGTGTTTCTGGTGGAACAAGTATAATTGGAAAAGAACTGCTTAGAGAGGGTATTATAGTTTCGATAGAAGATGCAATAAAATTAAATGTTTCTGGTCTGGCATTTTCCATAATGGTTGGTTCAGAATTTGAAAGGGACACACTATTGGGATTAGCAAAAGTCATTGATTGGGGAGAAGAGTATGGTATCCCAGTAGTTGCTGTTACGGCTGTTGGGAAGGAGATGGGAAGAGATGCAAGATATCTTTCATTGGCATCGAGAATGGCGGCGGAACTCGGAGCCCATATAGTGAAAACCTATTACTGCGAAAATTTTGAAAAAGTCGTAGATACCTGCCCCGTTCCCATCGTTATGGCTGGGGGCAAAAAAATTCCTGAAAAAGATGCATTGGAGATGACGTATAAAGCAATACAAAGCGGTGCCGTTGGAGTTGACATGGGGAGGAATATATTTCAGTCTGAAGATCCCGTGGCGATGATCCAGGCGGTGAGGGCAGTGGTGCACGAAGAGGCTACCGCAGAAGAGGCGTTTGAGGTTTTTGAGGAGAAGAGGGGAAAGTAAATAGTGTCTAATGATGAGAGAATAATAACTCTCATATCTATACCCTAAACCTCCTGAAAATTTGACACCTACTGTGGTTTACCCCAAGAAAGGGTTCAGATTTACCGTCTTGAGCATTTTTGGCGATTTTGTCTGGAAATACGAGGATAAAGCCTGATCTGAGATGGTAAAACTCAAGTGGCGAAGTCAGGTTAATAAGAATAAATGAGGATACTAATTTTTGGTTCTTTCCTTTTCAAAAAATCTTTTTACATACCTCTCTGGGATTTCACTCACAATAAATTCAAAATCCCTAGGAAAACATTTACTGTAGTTCCTCCACCTGAATCTCTCATCCATCAAAACTATCACTCCTTTATCCGTCTCGCTTCTTATACACCGCCCAGCTGCTTGAAGAACACGATTCATTGCCGGAAAGATATAGCCATAGTCCCAGCCCCTTTCAAATTTGAAGTCATAGTAATCTATCAATGCCTTCGTCTCCAGATTGGGGATCTCCAATGGTAAACCAACGATAATCACCGCATCCAGGAGGTTATTGGCATAGTCAACACCCTCTGAAAGAGAACCTGCCTGAACCCCAAGAAGAATTCCCCCAGAATTATTCATAAGATTTATCAGATGCTGATAAAGTTCAACCCGCTCATCCTTCTTCATTTCCTGTCTTTCAACTAAAATTTCTTTATTCAACCTGAATTTTTTTAGATGATTTTCAACAGATTCAAGAATGTGGTATGCAGGAAAGAAGACCGCTATATTTTTTGGAACCTCTTTCACAATTTCAGAGATAATCTTCGCATATCTCGAATACATAAGGTCGGATCTCTTGGTAAATTTGGTGGTAACACCAGGAACTAAGATGCACAACCTGTTTTCCTTTGGGAATGGTGACTCGTATTCCCTTTCTAGAGTTCTCTTTGGATCCAGAGCAAGGATATTGGAATACATACTCACGGGAATCAGGGTACCGCTCATAAATACAGAGGAATGAGAATCCTCAAATACCTCTCTGCTGGAAACCGATGGATCCAGACATCGATAGGTCAATAGAAAATTCTTATTCCTTTTAAAAATTCTGGTATATCCAATATCCTCCTTGTTCCAATTCTTAAGAAATCTGGAAATGGTCTTGGAGTATGACCTGTATCTGTTGGGAATACCGAGAACCTCTTCTCCGAGATCCTCGGACATATCTGCCAGCTCTGCATAGGTAATATCCATTCTTTCTTGAAGTTTTTCCATAAACTCCTCCCTTTTAACATAACGCTCTCCACCTTTTTTCATTCCTCTACCCAGTTCCCTCAGAACATTTGCCATTTCTCTGAAATTCTCCTTCAGTATTTCATAATCCAGAAGATTTGCCTCCTTGATAGCCCTTTTTATTGAAAAATCGGTCAGGTTGTAACTTAGAATATTTCTAACCCTCTCGGGAAGATTATGTGCTTCATCGATAATCAGAATGGAATTCTCCAAATTTTTATTCATCTTTGACAGAAAAGCCTTCCTTACATTGGGGGAAAATATATGAAAGTAGTCGCAGATCACAATATTGGCATCCTTTCCCACCTCAACACAGATCTCGTATGGACAGAGCATGTTATCCGAGCAAAGTTTACTTATCTTCTCGCTGTGCATCGGTTCCTTCTTAATCCTTTCAATTACCCTTCGAGCATTCTTTGACAACTTTCTCTTTCTTACATTCTTGAAATATCTGCACCTTTCATCCTTCTTCAATACCCTGCAGAATTCATTAAATTCCCTTGGATCCAGGTCTCTGACATTCTGTGGACATGTCCACTGCTTTCCTATGATGTCTACTGCAACGAAATTGATATCAAATTTCCTCTTGATCCTCTGCAGTGTGTCAACAACAATAGTGTGCTGAGTATGCTTTGGCGTTAAAAAGAATACAGTCTTATTATTCCCAAGGGCATATTCGAGGGAGGGGGCAATAACAGCGGCGGTCTTTCCAATACCTGCTGGGGCATGAGCCACTAGATGCCTGCCGTTTTCTATGGCACCTTTAACATCCCCCAGAAATTCCCTCTGCCCATCCCTGATCTTCTCGAATGGAAAGATATCCATGTATAATCATTTAGAAACTGGGGGGATAAATTGGCGTAGCGTATAAACTGGATTTTTAAATATAAGATTAGCATGATCCTCTTCACTCTCCAGCCCAGGCATTTATCAAATCAACCTGCAGACAGGTTGATCACAGCCTTTAAGAAAGGCTGGCGAAAGTATGGGGTATTTCAATACCCCTTATTGAATTCCATCCATATCAACCTGCAGACAGGTTGATCATCAGTATGGGGTATTACTCCGTAATACCCCTTATTGAATTTCCTCCATATCAACTCCCGGCCCATGCATTAATCAGGTTTACAACATCCTCTAAATCTGCCTGACCCAGAGACCACAGGTTTATGAAATCAACAACTTCCTCAAGAGTTATCTCTCCGCACGGAGGATAATCCCCGGGAAGTTCACAGACTGGACCCTCCGCCCAGGCATTTATCAGGTTTACCACATCCCCTAAATCTGCCTGACCCCCTGCCCAGAGGTTTATGAAGTCTACTACTTCCTCAAGAGTTACCTCTCCGCAAGTTGGATAATCCCCGGGGAGATCACACGGCCAGATAGTGGTAGTTGTCGTGGTTGTAGTTGTTGAGGTGGATGTAGTAGTTGTAGTCCCGGGTATTGTGCTTGTAGATGTTGTAGTAGTGGTTGTTGGTGTTGTAATTGTAATCTCTCTGACTTCGGATTGGGTGGTGTTTTCTCCTGCGGAGCAGTTTATATACCAGTTGTAAGTTCCGTCCGAAAGGCTTGAATTTGCAGTTATT
>Ga0190361_1000116_pt1 | contig 32299 bp, 29 predicted proteins | sample 48721845_MG_FD_161273 | JGI IMG/M metagenome (GOLD analysis project Ga0190361, IMG submission 161273) | Hydrothermal vent microbial mat bacterial communities from Southern Trench, Guaymas Basin, Mexico - 4872-18-4-5_MG | ecosystem: Environmental > Aquatic > Marine > Hydrothermal vents >... | reverse complement strand
TAAAACTATTAATTTACGAAAGTAACAGGTCAATAAGGAAGGTTTAATGAGGAATGCTCATATGAAAGGAAGTTTTTTCATCTGTTCTTTTAATTACCCTTTGAATCCCGATGTTATCTTTATCCCCTCTATCAGATATCTGCTGGCCAGGAAAAAGATTATAATCGTCGGGATTGTGGTGAGGGTGGCAGCTGCCATGAGGAGATGCCACTCTGTCCCACCATGCCTGCTTTGAAAGAAAGCAAGTCCAAGAGAAAGCGTATACATGTTCTGATCCCTCAAAAAGATGAGAGGCCCAAAGAAATTCTTCCAGGACCACACAAATTGAAAGAGGGCAACAACTGCAAGAGGTGCTCTGGACATAGGAAGAATGATGGTTTTCCATATCTGAAAATGTCCTGCACCATCTATCTTGGCACTGTCTAGAAGCTCATCTGGGATGCTCCTGTAGAATTGCCTCAAAAGAAAGATAGCCCATGCAGAGCCAAACCATGCCGGAACCCATAAAGGTTTGAAGGAACCTAGCCATCCAAAAGCTTTGAATTCCATGTAAAGCGGTATCACCGTAACAGCCGGTGGGAGCATCATGGTTCCAAGCGTTATCAAAAAGAGCACTTCTCTTCCTGGCCATTTTATTTTTGAAAAGCCATATGCTACCAGAGAGGAAGACACCACACTTCCGAGTGTCACCATGCAGGTAATCCAGAGAGTGTTGAAGAAGTACCTGAAAAAGGGAATGTACCTGAGTGCTTCCGTGTAATTTTGGAGATTCAAGCTTGAAGGGAAAAGCCTTGGAGGTGCTTTCATGAAATCTTCAGGCTTCCCCAGGGAAACCATAACCATCCAGTAGAAAGGAAATAGAAATATCAAAGCTCCCAAGATTAGTAAAGATATTACAGTTAACCTCCTCATCCCTCTCATCCCCTGTAGAATACGTGGCGTGAGGTAACAGCGAGTACAACGACTGTCGTTACGAAAATCAAAGAAAAAGTCATCCAGGCAGCTGCTGAGGCGTATCCCATATCCAGATGTTGAAAGGCGTTCGTGTATATGAACATGGTGAGGGTGTACGTTGATCTTGCGGGACCTCCTTCCGTCATAACGAAGGGTTCTGTGAATATCTGAAAAGTTCCTATCGTATCCATTATGAAATTGAACAGGATAACAGGAGAGATCATGGGGATAGTTATTTTGAAAAATCTCTTCAAAGGGGATGCTCCATCTATTATTGCAGCCTCTATGACCTCTTCAGGAACTTCGTTGAGAGATGATAAATATATCACCATGCTCGTTCCAATGAACCACAATCTCAGAAATATGATCGTTGGTTTGGCCCATGTGACACTCAAAAACCAGGAAGGAGGATTTATTCCCAGAAATTTCAAAAAACTGTTCAAGATACCAAACTCCGAATTCAACATGAGAAGCCAAACGAGAACCATCACAACTTCTGGTACCAGAATGGGGAAGAAAAAGATTCCTCGAAACGTTCTCATGACTCTGCTTCTTCTCACGCTGTACAGGCCAGTTGCTATCAGAAGAGCCGTGAGCTGACTTAGAGGAACACCGATTCCTACGAAATAAAGGGTATTCCCAAGTGATTTCCAAAAGAGGTTGTCCTCTAAGAGCCACCTGTAATTCTCGAAACCAACGAACTCTGATGGTTTTATAGGGTTGAAATCCGTCAGGCTGTAATAAAAGGAAGTGATGAACGGATATACATGAAAAAGAAGGAGCCCAAGGAGCCATGGGCTCACGAAGATCAAACCAGCGATCAATTCCTTTCTTTTCCTGCTCATTTTCCTTTTCTCATTCTTCTCTCAAGATTTCTCTTGATGGTTTTTAAGGCCTCTTCAACGCTCATCGTTCCTGCCTGCATCTCCTCTACCGCGTTGTCCATCTCTTCAAGATAGAGATGCCATAGTGGGAATTTTGGACAGAAGAACATCTCTGATTCCTTCAAAACTTCCATGATCTTTCTAGAATATCTTCTCTTCTTGAAGAAACTCGAGGGGGTATACTCTTCTTTCAAAGGACTCAACTGACCTCCAGAAAGCTTTATGAGATTTTCTGGTTTGGAAAGAAATTCCAGAAATTTCTTGGCTCCTTCAACGTTTTTGGCACCTACAGGTATGGAGAAAACATCGACTTCAACGTAACATCTCTTTTTTCCATCGATGCTTGGAAGAGGGGCAAAACCGAGTTCAGCATCTGGAGCGTAGAGCCTGAAAACGTGTGTCACCCAATCACCATCGTAGAAGATTGCGAGTTTTCCAGATACGAAAGGATTGCTTGCAGACCAGTAAGGACCGTATCCTCCTCTGAATTTTTCAACTTTTTCCATCCCGAAATTTTTCAAATAATCGAGGACCCATTTGAAAGTTTTCACAGCTTCAGGTGAGTCTATGGTTATGTTTCCCGTCTCTGGATCGATCAGCTTTCCACCGAAGTGGTAGACCCACACGTATGGCCAATTCCATTGTGGAACCAGTGGGTCAAATCCCCATCTTACGAGATTCCCTTCTTCATCATACTTCGTCAGCTTCTTGGAATACTCAACAAGCTCTTCAAGACTCTGAGGACCTTTATCTGGATCCAATCCTGCTTTTTTGAAAACGTCTTTGTTCCACCATATACCGAAGATACTGACTTTTATTGGGAAAGCGTAGATGTGTCCGTTGTACTTCACAGATTCGACGACGAAATCCTGGAACTGCTCCAGGTTCACGTTCATATCATCTAGCGACATGAACCCTCCCATAGCCACTATAGGAGCTATGTATTGATCGTTTGCGTGAACCAGATCTGGAGGATTTCCAGCAGCCAAAGCAGTGGTGAACTTTACAGCCAGATTGCTTACACTTATGACTTTAGCGGTGTATTCTTCCTGCGATTGATTGAATTTCTTCACCAGATCTTCGATTATTCTGTATTCATCCCCTGTCCATGTGACCCATATCTCTACGACAGATCTTGAAAAGGCCAAAACGACGAGGAACGTCATGAGAAGTATCAGCAATTTTCTCATAGAGCATCCCCCCTTCGGATTAAGATTTTATATTAATTCAATTTTTAATACAAATATGAAAAAATCAAGTCACACCCGATATTTGGGAATAATCTGCTCGAATGTGATCTAACTGGTTGTAACACCGATTATTTCCATCCCTGGATTGTAAGGTCTCTATGATAACATCACGGTGGAGGCGATAGCATGGAAAAGGAATTCTTAGAAGAATTGAAAGGTATTTTGAAGCTTCCCAACTTCGATGGGATCAAAAGCGTCCTGTGCGTTCAACCTCATCCGGATGACGCAGATGTCGCTGTGGGTGCTACCATAGCAAAATTGACTGATTCGGGTGTGAAAGTAACGTACATCACTGTCACAGATGGTAGTTTGGGAACACAAGAAAAGGGTATGACGAGGGAGAAGTTGAGAGATATAAGAAGGAAGGAACAGGAAGAGGCTGCAAAGGTGCTGGGAGTTCACGATCTCATCTGGCTCGGTTTCCTCGATGGGGGAGATTACACAGTGGAGGAGGTTAGAAAAGAGGTAATCAGCTACATAAGAAAATTGAAACCTGATCTGGTGTTAACAGTAGATCCGTTCCTGCCGTATGAAGCTCATCCAGATCATAGAAAGTGTGGACTTGCATCATCGGAAGCAGTTTTGTTTTACAGATTCCCTCTCATCGAAGACGTGGAACCAGAAAGTCTGGATTTCCAAGTTCAGGGAATAGCTTACTTTTTCACTTCTTCTCCCAATCTCCTGTATTGTGTAGACGGTTACATGGAAAGGAAATTCGAAGCTATAGCAAAGCACAAGAGTCAGTTTGACGAAATTTCCCTGAAGATATTAAGATGGTATTTTGAGAAAAAATCCAAGATTTTAGGTGAAAAGATAGGATGTGAATTTGCAGAACCTTTCAAAGTTTTGAACGCCGGTATGATCCATTCTTTCCCAGAAGCTTGTGAGGTGTGATGAAGGTTATGGTGGAAAACAACCTTTCTAAAATTCTCTGGTTCATCTTTAGAAGTAAAAAAACCACCAGACAAAGCATATCCGAAAATTTCAGGATAAGCTCTTCGATGGCTACGGTCCTGGTGGGAAAACTGAAAGAGAGGAATTTTCTCAGAGAATTCCCATTGAAAAAGGGTGGTGTTGGAAGATCTCCTAATTTGATAACGGTGAACCCGGAAGTGGCAAATTTTTGCGGTGTGGACATGTCAGCCTATGAAGTGAAAATTGCTGTTTACAACTTTGGAATGGAGAAAGTTCTTGAGAAGACCTTAGACGTAGAAAAGAAAGATCCTAGAAAATTCTTGACAGGGATATCCAGGTCCGTCAACGCTTTATGCCGTGAATACGAAGTTAAAGCAGTCGGAGTGGCTCTTCCCGGTATTCTAGAGAGTAGAACTGGTGTTCTAACAAATTCGGCCATCGAGGAGTTGGAAGGGCTGGATGTTCTTGGAGTTTTGAGAGCAGGTATTCCAACTCCCGTATTCGGCATAAACGACGCAAACGCTGCAACTTTGGCTGAGTACCATGTAAGAGAAGGGGAGAGAAACATACTCGGTGTTTTCATATCGAAGGGTATAGGAGCCGGCATGATCATAGATGGAGAGTTAGTGACAGGGGCTAATGGTTACGCTGGGGAATTTGGAAACATGCGGTTTGAGAAAGGAAGGGTGGATGAGCTCCTTTCAGGGGAGAGAATTTTGGAGAAAGCGGGGAAAAGATATGGTAGAAAGATAGACATCGAGGATATGTTCGTTTACGAAGGAATAGAAGATGTATTGGAGGAATTCGCTAGAAATCTGGCGGACGCTTTGATGAACCTCGTTTTTCTCTTGGATCCAGGTCTTACAGTGATCCTTTCAAGATCTAAGATACCAAAACGTTTTATCGAACTTGTGAGGAGTAGATTCGAGGAATATCTGGATTACCCTTTCAACAAGGGAACGAGGGTTGAAAAATCCATTCTGAAGGACGATCCACCAATATACGGAGCTGTGATATTCGCTATAAGAAAATGGATAGAGGAGGTGCTTGAGTTGTGATATTTCTCGGTGTCGATGTTGGGGGGACCAAGACGGAGGCGATTCTCGTTGATGATGAAGGGAAGGTTCTGTCTTATTTCAGAGGAGGCCCAGGAAATTATCAATCCATAGGAAAAGAAAGGGCTTTTAAAGAGATCAAGAAAGTCGTTGATGGTACTCTTGAAAAAGTCGATCTAAAAAAAGATGACGTAACATTCGCATATTTCGGTGTGGCAGGTGCGGATACTCCCAAAGACTTTGAAATCGTGAGATCTATTTTAAACAGACTGGGCCTTAAAAGGTTCGATTTCGATAACGACGGCAGGATAGCCCTCAGATCTGGTACTTTCGATGATATCGGTATCATGGTAAGTTGTGGAACAGGAAGTATAAGCTACGCCTTCGATGGGAAGAACATGCACAGGGCCGGCGGTTTTTCTTTCTTTTTTGGAGAAAGGCTTGGATCCTTTTACATAGCTGGTCTTGTAACATCCGCTATCATGCGTGCAAAGGATGGAAGATCTCCAAAAACGAAGCTTGAAAAGATTGTCGAAGAGAAGATAAAAATGAAGGTTGAAGATCTTATGAGGTACGAATACTTCGACGAGAGAAGACCCATAAATTTTGTACCACTCGTAACAGAATCCCTTTTCGAAGGTTTCAGAGAACATGATTTCATGGCAACGAAAATATTCGTGAGTATCGTAGATGAAGTTTTGAACATAGTTGAAGCTCACAGGAGAGTGTTGAATTTTGAAAAACCCATAAAACTCGTTCTGGAAGGGACTTTCTTCAAAAAAGCTGAGAAATCCCTCATAGAGATGATAAAGTCGGCTTTGGGTGATGAATTCGAGATAGTGGTACCAAAACACGATCCCATAGTAGGGGCTGTTCTTCTTGCAATGGAAAAAGCAGGGCTATCGATGAATAGAAAATTGTTCAACAAGCTCGTAGATTCCTACCTAGAATTCAAAAGGAGGTTAGAGCGATGAAGATAGCGGTGATAGGTGGAGGGAGTACGTACACACCAGAATTGATCAAAGGTCTTCTGGAAATACAGGATGATGTTTCCATAGATTCCGTGTGGTTGTGCGATGTGGAGGAAGGCCAGACAAAACTCGAAATAATCTTTGAATTCGTGAAAAGACTTGTGAAAGAAAGGTTCAAAGTTTTCAAAACTCTCAAACCAGAAGAAGCTCTGATGGATACAGATTTCGTGGTGTTTCAATTCAGGCCGGGTTTTTTGAAAGGAAGAGAACTCGATGAATCCTTACCTTTGAAGTACGATCTCATAGGTCAAGAGACGACGGGAATGGGAGGATTCTCCTCAGCACTCAGAGCTTTTCCAATCGTGGAGAAATACATCGATCTCGTTGAGAAACACTCGAAGGCCACTGTCATAAACTTCACCAACCCTTCGGGGCACGTGACCGAATTCGTCCTTAATTACCTAAAATTCGAGAGGTTCATAGGCCTCTGTAATGTTCCAATAAACCTTCTGAAAAACATCTCCGAGATCCTGAATTGCGATATGGACGACATCTTCCTCAAATACTACGGATTGAACCATCTCACCTTTTTAGAGAGGATATACGTGAAAGATAAAGATGTAACTGAAGAAGTCTTCGAAAGGGTAAATGTGAATCCATCCAACATTCCAATCACGGATTTTCCAAAGTGGCTGATAAGTTCCCTTTCGATGTTTCTCAACCCCTACTTAAGGTATTACCTTATGAGAGAGACCATGCTGAAAAAGATAAAGGAGAAAGAGCTCAGAGCGAGAGAAGTCATGAAGATAGAAAAAGAACTCCTCGATATATACAAAAAGGCTGAAGAGATCCCACCTGAGTTATCCAAAAGAGGAGGGAGTATGTACTCCACCGCAGCGGCTCACTTGATAAGAGATCTTGTGAAGGGATCTGGGCGAGTTCATATATTAAACACAAGAAATGAAGGGGCTATTAGTAACCTCCCCGATGACTACGTGCTGGAGATACCATGTTACGTCAGAGGTGGAAAAGTCTTTCCCATATCCATGGGAGAAGCTGACGAATTCGCTTTGGCTTTCATCCATGTGATCAAGATGTACGAAAGATTAACGATAAAAGCTTATCTGAACAGATCCAAAGATTACGCTCTGAAAGCCATTCTCATCCATCCTCTTGGACCCGGTGTTGAGAAAGCTCGAGAGTTTCTTGAGGATATGTTGAGTGCTAACAAAGGTTGGATCGATCTCGAGTAATTCTGCTTTCAGGAGTTGGGTTCATCTTCAATATTAAAGTGATGGATTCCTCATGTTCTGGGAGAATCACTGTAAGGTTTTCTCCTTCCTGTTTGTAATCTAGAGGTGTATTGGACCCTAGAAGGCATATTTTCATACCTTCTTTGACAAAAGATAAACCGCCGCAGGCTCTTCTTCTTTAGGGGGAGAGTAAGGCGCTGATTTTGTAGAAACATCTGTTTGATTTAAAGATATGTGATAATATCGCATGGGGAGGACATTGAGGAATGTTAAGACGTTTGATATTAACCATCAAGATTCCGGTGCCCCAAAAACTAAACAAGACAGCCGATAAGATCAATCGAAACGCAGCTAGGGTTTATTCTAAAACTTTGTCTTTTGTTAGGAAGATTTACCAAAAGAAGGGATTTTGGTTGTCTCAAAATACAGTTCAGAGATATATCTTGCGATGGGGTGCTGATATTCCGCTCCACACACATTCTAAACAAGCAATGGTTCAGCAGTATTTTAATGCACTCAAAAGTTATTTCATTGCGCGCAAATCGAACAGAAACGCCAGACCTCCATTTAGGACAACGAAGCACATGCCGACTATTTGGAAAGCTAGCGCCATTCACATCAAAGACACGAAGCTAGTGTTCTCAAATGGTCGTGGCAACGGATCATTTGTTGTTCCATTACCCAAAACGCTTGTTGGTTGGCTGAATAACAAATCCATCAAGCTAGCGAAACTTGTGTGGGATTTCCGAAATCGAAGATATTACATCCACCTGAGTGTTGAGGTGGATGGTAGAAGCTTTGAGTCTAACGATAAGGTGGTTGCAGTAGATCTTGGTGTTATACACCCCATCGCGGCATTTGATGGCAAGGAAGTCGAGATCTGGAACGGTGGCATCTTGAACTCGAAGTTGCAATATAGACAAAAGCGATTAGCTGATTTAAACCGAGCGATTTCAAAGGCAAGGAAGGGCTCAAGAAAATACAAAAAGCTTTTAAGGGCCAAGCGGCGCATCCTTGGAAAACTGGTTAATCAGATCAACGATATTCTCCATAAGACAACCAGCAACTTTATCAAATGGGTTTTGGAAAAAGGTGCTATTGTCATCGTGATGGGAGATGTAACGGGCATTCGCAATAGAGTCAGGTACAACAAAAAAGCCAATCAGAAGATACACGGATGGATTTTTAGACGCATAGCAAATTTGATCGAGTACAAAGCAGCACTAGCAGGGATAAAAATCAAATACATTTCAGAAGAGAATACCTCTCAGACATGTCCTGTCTGTGGACACAAATACAAACCATCGGATAGAAACTTTCGATGTCCAGTCTGTAGTTTTGAGTATCACCGCGATGGGGTAGGGGCAATAAACATCTACAAGAAGTATACAGGCTGCGGCCTGGTAGTAGTGGGATTGGCCCCCGCCGTAGGTGTGAGGTACAACTCGCACCTACGTGGCCCGGGCACTAGCCCGTGGAAGCTGGCCTTGAGCCAGTAAGAACCCCATCCCCTTTAGGGGATCGGGAGTGGGTCAAGGGATAATTATACGATCGTGTTATAATTAGACCAAACGGTCTAATACAGGAAGGGGCTGAAAATGTGCTGAGAGTCCTTAAATTGAAAAAATACTATGGACATATCAGGGGAATTGAAGATGTCTCATTCGAAATAGATGAAGGGGTGATCTATGGTCTCATAGGTCCGAACGGTGCGGGAAAAACGACCACGATAAGAACGATCATAGGAATGATAAAGGCAGATGAAGGGGAGGTTTACATAGGCGATTTTAAGGTACCCGATGAGTTGGACAGGATAAAGCACGAGATAGGTTACGTACCAGGTGAAGTCAACTTCTACGGTGATATGAAAGTCGGAGAATTTCTTGAATTCAACAGAAGATTTTACAAGAACGTGGATACAGTGTACGAGAAGGAACTCATAGAGACTTTGGGGATAGAGATGGACAAAAGGTTCAGGGATCTGTCACATGGGAATAAGAAAAAAGTGGCCATCCTTCAAGCTCTGGTCCACAAACCAAAGTACTTGATCATGGATGAGCCCACAAACGGATTGGATCCTCTCGTTCAGCAAAGGTTTTACCAACTTTTAGAAAGACATAGGAAGATGGGGACGGTTATTCTGTTTTCCTCTCATATTTTGTCGGAAGTTGAGAGAATTTGCCAGAGGTTCGGGATGATAAAGGACGGAGTGGTTATAAAGGATGGAGATGTGGACTCGTTGAGAAAGATCTCTTACAAAATAGTGAGAGTGTACGGATTGAGAGGAGAATTGGAAGAATACAGAAAGTCCTGTGAAAACGGTGTTGTGACGTTTCACGTTCCAAACGATGATATGAGGAGATTCCTTCAAAAAGTGTGTGAATTGGGTTTTGAAGATATCGAGGTAAAGAGCCCAACACTCGAAGATATCTTCCTTGAATATTACAAATAGGAGGGAAAACATGAACATAATTGTCCGGGAGATCAGATCGAAGTTGAGGACCTTCATCATATGGATTGGAATAATAACCTTGTTCATACTCATGTACATACCATTCACGAATCAATTTTTGGAAGAGTCCGAGACTATGGTAAAGTTTCTAGAAAAGGTACCTAAATTCCTGCTCAAAGCGTTCAGTATAGATGTGGAACTCTTTTCAATGCCGGAAGGGATCTTTGGATCGGAGGGTATGAGTTTCATATACATCCTAGTGGGAGTATTCGCATCGATGATGGCAGGTGGTATCTTTGCGAAGGAATTCGAAGAGAAGACGATAGAGTATATTCTGGTCAAGCCCATTTCAAGAAAGTATCTGTTCAGGCAGAAAGTTCTGGCGTTGCTGATTTTCGTGCTTTCACTTTCTTTGACCTTCACGATAGGAACGCTCGCTTTCTTCAAGGTCTTCGTAACGGTAGGATACAGTCAGAAAGTTCTCTTTGGATTTGGCCTTTACGTTTTGACCATACAAATTTTCTTTAGCTCCATCGCTGTGCTTCTATCGGTGATCTTCCAGAGATCGTCCTTAACAACGTCTATATCCCTTGGCATCTTGATCTTCATGTACTTTGGGAACGCTTTAGCTTCCACAATCGAGAAGATAAAATGGCTAGAAAAGATTTGCGTTTTCCACTATCTTCCATTGACGGATACCATCGTCAAGAGACAGATATTTGGGATGAACGCTCTCATGATCATTGTGGTATCAATGGGAATTCTGTTTGTATCCCAGAAGATCTTTGAAAGGGAAGATATACTGATATGAGGTGAAAAGTTGTGAGAGGAAAATTCTCGAAGATAGAAAAACTGGTGGAAGCAGCTATAGATGAGTTCTCTGCGCACACCTATTACGAAGCTTCTCTCAACAGGATCTTAAAAAGAGCCGGTGTGAGTAAAGGTGAGTTTTACTATCATTTTAGAAGCAAGGAAGAACTCTATCTGTACATCCTCGACTTGATAGTTGAAAAGAAGAAAGAGAATCTTTCCGAAGTGTTGAAGAAAAGACCAAATGGTTTTTTCGAACTTCTCGAAATGGGTATCAAAGCGAATATAGAGATGTTCAGGAAATACCCGAAACTTTCAAGGATGAGCCTTCAACTTCTGAAGGTGAGGGATAAACCTATATACAGAAAGGTTCTCACACAATTCGAAGACGTATCCATCGAGTTCCTTGAGAAATACGTAAGACAAGGTGTTGAAGAAGGAGAAATACGAGACGATATCCCGTTAGAATTTCTGATAAAGTTCCTGAATATGGTATTTTTTCATTTGAACGAGCTGTATGAAGATGAGATCGACATCGACAGGATGGAGGAGTATCTGTCGTACCTCATCAAGATACTCAAATACGGTCTGATAAAGCAATGATACTACTTCAAGGAGGTATACCGTATGAACAGGTTGAATCTTGCTCAAAAGCCAACTCCCATCGAATTTTTGAAGAGGGCTTCTGATGAATTCGGTTTTGAAATCTGGGTTAAAAGGGACGATCTCACGGAGATGGTGGGAAGTGGGAACAAAGTGAGGAAGCTGGAATTTCTTCTAGCCGATGCTCTTTCAAAGAAGTGTGATACCGTTTTCACGTGTGGTGGTATTCAATCGAACCATGCAAGAGCAACCGCTTACTTCTCGATAAAGCTGGGAATGTTTCCTGTTCTTTTTCTCAGAAAGAGTGATGAGTTCGTATTCAACGGGAACTACTTCATCGATCATCTTCTTGGAGCCGAGATAGTCGAGATAACTCCCGAAGAGTATGAGAGGATAGATGAGATATTCAAGGAGAAAAAGGTAGAATACGAAAAAAAAGGTAGAAAGGTTTACATAATACCAGAGGGTGGATCTAATCCGCTTGGCGCTCTTGGTTATTATCATGCTGTCTTCGAGATAAGGGATCAGATGGACCTTGAAGAGTTCGATGCCGTTTTCAGTGCCCTTGGGAGTGGAGGAACAATTGCAGGACTTGCTTCGGGTCTTTCACTTTTGGAAAAGAAGCCCCATCTTGTGGGAATCAACGTGACGAAGAGGTCAAAAGACCTTTTCTACGAAAGGATAGAAAGGATAGTTGAAGGTATGAAGGAAATGGGAATCCATATGGAAAAACTAGATTACGAAGTTGTTGATGACTTCAGTGGCCCAGCCTATGCCGTACCCAGTGAAGATGACGTGGAGATGATAGAGAAAATGGCGAAGCTTGAGGGCATAATACTGGATCCTGTCTACACTGGGAAGGCTTTCAGAGGAATGGTTGAGATGATGAAAGGTAGTGGGAAAAAGGTTCTTTTCGTTCACACGGGAGGGTTGTTTGGGCTCTTTGCCCAAACCAGGAGGTTCGAGTAATGTTTCACTACGCTGTTATCGTGAACACGATAGCGGTGATTCTGGGTGGGACTTTTGGAACCATATTCGGAAAAGGGATCCCTGAGAAGTACAAGGTTATATTGTTTCATGCCGTTGGTTTAACGACTCTTGCCATAGGTGTGCGGATGGTCATGGAGGGTAAAGAGTTCCTCCTGATATTGGGATCCATGGCTCTTGGTGGAGTTATAGGAACGCTTTTTGGAATAGAGGAAAAGCTTCAGGGATTGGCAAATTACATGAACAGGAAGAAAAAGGATGAAGCGAACTTCGCAAAAGGTTTCGTTACCGCCTCCATTCTCTTTCTGGTAGGCCCCATGACGATCATAGGATCGATAAATATAGGTGTTTCCGGTGATCCAAACCTCATTCTAATAAAATCCCTTCTTGATGGGATATCTTCAACTATCCTTTCATCCTTATTTGGAGTCGGTGTGGTTTTCTCCGCCATCATGGTTTTCCTTGTTCAAGGGCTTCTGGTTTCATTCGCTTCTGCTTTGAAATTTCTGGCAACTCCTGAATTTCTCGGAGACTTTGTCGGGGTTGGCGGTGTCATGGTTCTTGCACTTGGTCTTAGAATACTCGAGATAAGGGATATAAAGGTTGGAAATTTCCTCCCCGCCCTTCTCATAATACCCTTTTTCGATTGGCTCAAGATGTTTTTCTAAGAAATTTCTAAGCCATGTCTAAAGCGATTTTAAGCAAAGTATCACATCCCTGGATGATCCAAGAGGGTGACATTAGAGTGGTTTTGGATTTAACCCTTGTAAACACAGTCCTTCTTATTTAGAAACGAAAACACCATCTTCCAAGATTGGCACGACGTTGAAGAGGTCGATTCGAGAACAAAAGATCACATCTTTTTCAAACCCAAGGTTGATGAGTTTCTGAGCATGCGATGATCTTCTGAGCTCTGTTTCCACATTCTTCACACTTTCATAATAACGCATAGCCACTTTGGAAGCATCGTTCAGATCTTCTCTGTCGAGGAGTTTCACGATCATACCAGCGAGGAGAAAATCTTCTAGGGAAAACTTCCCTTCAGTACCAGAGCAGACGATGTTTATCTCTTTCGAATCCTTCACGAAATTCACGACGGAAGAAGCATTCAGGAAAGAAACCGCTATTATCTTTGAGCATTTCAGAAGTTTCACAGCTCTTGTACCATTCGTCGTTGTCAGAACTATCTTTTTTCCTTTTACTATCTCTTCCTTGTACTCTAGAGGTGAATTTCCAAGGTCAAATCCCTTTATTTTCAACCCACCTCTTTCACCGCAGAGGAGAGCATTTTCTTCTCTCATATTTACAGCTTCTTCAACCTTCTCGACCGGTTTTACGAACAGCGCACCATTTGAAAGAGCTGTTACAATCGTGCTGGTTGCCCTGAGAACGTCTATTATAAGGCAAACACCATCTGTTTCTATATCTTCGGGAAGTATGAAAGTTCTAACCACGTTATCACCTTCCAACAGAATCTATCACGAGAGTCTTCTACGTAGCTCCTCAATCTCTTCTCTTAAACTTCTAATCTCCCTTATGAGGTCTTTTATCATCCTTTCGATGTATTCCCTCTCATCCATGAAAGGTGAAACCTCTTTCCATTTGGAAAGGTTGTGCCTGAACAACCAGAGTGTTACAGCGACTAAGACTATAAACCCAACGATGGTTATACCAAAGAACAAAGCGAAATAGGAGAGAGAAGCTGGGAAATTCTCCATCATCTCACCTCGAATTCCTCATTTCCCACAGAAGATTATATCCAGACTATCTTGTAATCATGAAATTTTCGTGGTAGAATTTCTGACGGATGCCGAGGTGGTGGAACTGGCAGACACGCATGGTTGAGGGCCATGTGGGCTTCGGCCCGTGCGGGTTCAAGTCCCGCCCTCGGCACCAAAAAGGGGCTCAGCCCCTTTTATTTTTTATTCTCCTCAGAATCAATATTCCTCCTATGACTATGGCCGAGTAATAAGTTGCTATTCTCCAGATCAACAAGGAAACTGCAGACCTGCTTTTCCCAACCATGCCACTGTATATTATGTAAAAGCTCCCCTCTATCCCTCCGCTGGCGCCTGGTGTTGGGAGAAAATAAACGATCATGTTCATAGCCGATTGGAGACCTATAACCTTGTAGAAGTTCAGATTTGTGTCTTCCAGGACCGATATCAAAGAGAGAAACCCCGTAATCTGGATCAAAAGGATCATGATGAATGAGAGGATGAAAATGGTGAAAAAAACCTTTTTTGAGGATTTCCATAGCGCCTCGAAAGCGTTCATGTAGTTTTTCACCTTATCTTTCACACTATCTCTCACCACATCTACATCTTTTCTCAGAATAAACGCAATGGGGACCGTCACGATCTTCAAAGAGAAGAAACTCTCTATCCACTTTCTATTCAAAAGGAAGGTTAGGAAAAGGAAGTAAAAGGCCAAAGTAGCAAAAATTCCCGCTAGAATTATGGGGCCTATTAACCTTATCTCTTTGATCTCATCGAACAAGAAGATGAAAGCGAGGATTCCTAGAATTACAGCTGACGTGAAAGATGATATGAACTTAACGGCGACTACCATGGAGGCTTTCCCAAGTTCCACCGAATTTTTCACAAGATGATATATCTGAAAAGGTTGCCCACCTGCTGCGAAAGGAGTTATGGCGGAGAAGTAAAAACCCATAACGGTATTTTCCAGGAATACTTTAAAAGGTAATCTTGCTCCAACACTCCTCGAAAGAATGTATGTTCTGGTTGAATCCAGCAGAATTATGGCAAAGACCGTGATACCTAAAAACAAGATGGCTAAAGGGTTCACTTCCTTCAATGTTACGAAGATTTCCCTACTTCCTATCACGGAAAATAGGAGAACTATCACACCTAACCCCAGGAAAATCGCCCAAATTAATCGTGCTTTCACCTATACTCTCCTCTCTCAAAATTTCAGAGTGAACTACAGGAGTGTATTTTACCATCTGAACTTTTACAAAGTCACTAGAGTCTGATTTTGATGGAAGATCCCTGTGATAAAGTAGTTTTTGCGAATCTCTGTGCTGAGATCATCTGTAAAAGCTCATTTTGGAGTTCGTATTCTTATCCCTTTATCCTTCTGACTTGAAATACATTGTCTGAAAATGGTATATTTACTGACAAGGAGAGGTTTTTTCTCCGAATTTTATAGAAAGGAGGGGGAGAACTCATGAACAAGAAGGAACTTGTTGACAAAGTCGCTAAGAAGGCCGGAGCTAAGAAAAAGGACGTGAAGAAGATCATCGACACGACGATTGAAGTCATCTCAGATGCTTTGGCCAAAGGAGAGAAAGTACAATTGGTCGGTTTCGGAAGCTTTGAAGTTAGGAAAGCAGCTGCAAGAAGAGGTGTGAACCCGCAGACCAAAGAGCCTATCAATATTCCCGAAAGGAAGGTGCCGAAGTTCAGACCTGGAAAAGCTCTCAAAGAAAAAGTCAAATGAGGGAGGGGGGGATTCCCCTCCTTCATTTTCCAACGCAGAAATTGGAGAAAATTGTGTCTAAAAGATCTTCTGTAAAGTCTCTCCCTATCACTCTATCGAGATGCTCTAGGGCTTTTCGCAGATTCAAGGAAATTGTATCCGCTGTATAACCCTCCTCTAGTGTATTCAGAGCCTCTTTCAAATGATCTCTTACAAATATCAGAATCTCTCTCTGTCTCTCGTTCAGAACGAGTGATGAAATTCCTTTCTCCATGGTGTCCTTCACTTCTTTGAGAATGGCCTCCTCCAGTTTCGAAAGCCCTTCTCCTTTCAGGGCTGAGATGATACAAACATGTTTGTCCGTACCGAGCATACTCTTAATTTTCCCTACGTCCAGTTTTTCAACAACATCAACTTTATTTACAACCACTAAATATCTTTTACTCTTTATCTTGCTCAATATCATCTCATCGTTCTCATCCAGAGGTGTGCTTGCATCCAAAACAAACAGTATGAGATCTGCCTTCTCGATTTCTTTCAAGGCTCTATCTATGCCTATCTTTTCCACAACATCTTGAGATTTCCTTATCCCGGCTGTATCCACCACCTTGAAGAGGACACCTTTTATATTCAGATCTTCTATTATAATATCTCTCGTTGTTCCAGGTATCTCGGTTACTATCGCTCTGTCCTCCTTAAGAAGTCTGTTCAAAAGCGTTGACTTTCCCACATTCGGTTTTCCAACTATAACCATCCTGATTCCTTCCTTCAAAGCGATTCCATGTTCTGAAAGATCCAGCTGTTTTTCAACCTCTACAAGTATTCCTCTGAGTTTCGTTTTGATACCTTGTTCATCAAAATCAAGCTCATCTGGATAATCCAGGACGACTTCTATCTCCGCCAGCAAATCCAAGATCTTCTTCCTCAATCCCTCGATGAAGGAGGAAAGCTCTCCTTTCAAATTCTTGAGAGCGAGTTTTGCACTCATCTCCGTTTTAGCTTCTATGATATCTCTTACCGCTTCTGCCTTTGAGAGATCCATTTTACCGTTCAAAAAGGCTCTTTTAGTGAACTCACCGGGTTCTGCCATTCTGGCACCAAGTTTCAGGAAGATGTTTAGGAGCATTCTCGTAACAACAGGTCCTCCATGACACATGATCTCGACCATATCTTCTCCTGTGTAACTTCTGGGAGCTTTGTAAAATATGACCACGACTTCGTCTACGAGTTCATCCGTTGTGGGATCCTTGATCCAACCGTGTATCACTTTTCTAATTTCGATCTTAGAGGGAGTTTTAAAGACTTTCTTAACCATTTCCCAGGATCTATCACCACTCAGTCTTACAACCGCAATCGCCCCGATTCCAGGAGGTGAAGAAACGGCTACAATAGTTTCCAAAACCTCACCTTCTTTCAACGAAGGAAAATTCATCCTTTGACATGCCCGATACGTTTGTCTCTTTCAACACCATCCCAGAATTCTTCAAACTGATCTCTACCAAATTGGAAAAGGCACTCTCCAACATGGAGAAATATTCCAGGGAAACTTTCAGAACCTTGCATCCCCTAACTCTGGCACTGGAAGCTTTCGATATATTCAATTTTTCGATGAAAGAGTTTAAAATCATGGATTTTGAAAGGCCGGTGATCTTAATTTCTTTTGTTCTGAGATTCCTGAAAGTAATATCTGAAAAGCTTTCAACGTTCATGGCTGTAAAGGTCGAGTCTCGCACATCACCTATCAGAACATCCTCAGCCGTTAGATTCTCGGCTTCCACATTTCTCAGATACAATCTCTTCACATTTTTAAGATGAATCTCCTTTACTCTCATATTTTCGATAACCACCACGTCTACATTCTGAAGGTTCAGGACTTCTTGATACAGGGAGACGTTGGAGAGATATAGGAGTCGAGCAGACGTGGTATCGAAGAAACAGGTTATGGTGGAATTTTCAAGATAAAAATTGGCCTCGTTTTGAAGTATGAGTTTTCCCTGTCCCTTTATAACAGTTGATCCTTCAAGATCCGAGAAGATGCCACTCACCACCAATTCCCCACTACCCAATATGTTGAGAACCGTTCCTTTCTCGAGAATCACTCTTTTTCCCTCTGGAATGAACACTTTGGTCATGATGTTGTAGGGGGAGTAAGTCGACAGAAGTATCATGTTGAATGGGACGGAGGTTATAGGTGTTTTGGACGTCACTGGATTCAAATGAACGAATGGAGGTTTCACAACAACGGGGAAGCTCCTGTTTCCCGCTTCATCTTCTCTGAAGAGTAGCATGCCTGGTTCCCTTCTTTCCACGACATCAACTTTTTCGATTTTGTTTTCATTTATGTACAAAGCGTACGATGTGCTATTTGATAGGAAATACTCAGCATCTTTATATGACACGCTGGGTTCATCTGGAGGAGATGTATCCACTATAAAAGTTTTTCTCTCTCTGGCCACGTTTCCAGAAGAATCCACAGCCACAACTTCAAGAACGTGTTCTCCATCTTCGAGAAAGAATGGATCCAGTTCTTTCGATTCCTTCGAATCCACGAGAATTTTGATTCTAGGAACATCCCAATCATCCTTTGAAGATATGATGAACGAGGGTTCTTCAAGATCTAAATATTGGGGAAACGTGACGAGGAGTTTCGGTGGAAGATCCTCATTTCCATCCACGAAGATCTGTTTCATCTCCGTTGACTCATCCGTGTATCCTAAAATGGTTACAGTCGCTGACAACCCCCTCTTCCAAGGAATCGTAACGTTCTTGAGGGATGTTACAGTCGAGAAATCGTCAAAGGAGATCGTGTATCTTCTGCATCCTGAAAGATGAAGACTCAGATTCGAAGAAACGAGTTCAAAGCTAACGTTCATTTCAGCAAACGCTAGGGAAGCCAGAGTGATGAGAACGAGAATCAACAATTTCAATTCTTCTCTCTCCTTTCGATTTCTTTCAGATATTTAACGACATCAGTCGCATTCCTTGCGTAAAAATCTGCTCCCAATTCCTTCGAAAGATTTTCGTTGAGAGAAGCCCCTCCAACTATGACCGGTACCCTAAGATTTCTCCTTTTCAGCTCTTTCACGATCTCTCCGATCCTCAAGACAGTTGTTGTCATCATCGCAGAAAGTCCCAAAGCCACAGGTTCATACTTTTCAACAGCTTCTACAATCTTTTCATTTGGAACATCCTTTCCAAGATCTATAACTCTATAGCCACTACTTTTCACGACCGAAGCGACGATGTTTTTGCCAATGTCATGGACATCGCCCTTCACGGTGGCTATCACAAACACTTTATCACCACTTTGACCAACCATTTTGCTCTCTAGAAACTCGAAGGATGGTATCGCGGTTTGAGAAGCCATGATGAGTTGTGGAAGGAATATCTTACCTTTATCGTACAATCTTCCTATCTCTTCCATGGCAGGTCTCAAATGCTTTTCGATCACATCCATAGGAGTTGTACCGTCATCAACCATATTCTTTACGATTTCCAGAAGCTTTTCGGTTTTCCCAGATAGGATGATATCGAGGACCTCATCCTCCGTTTTTACCTTTTTCTTAGGTAGCTCCTTTCTCCCCAGGATCACCAGAGAGGCTTCCATAGCTTTCATTAGCATATCATCCAAGGGGTTCATTATGGCAGAGTCTAACCCTCTTTCTATGGCCATCACCAGAAATGCCATGTTGTAACTCGATCGATTTGGAAGGCCGAAAGAGATGTTGGACAAACCTAGTATGGTTTTGAGACCGAGGTTCTTCACATACTCGATGGTTTTCAGCGTATCATCCGATTTCCCACCAGCTCCCAAGGACAAAACCACGGGATCTATTATTATCCTGTTCGTATCGAAGTTCAAATCCTCCAGAATCTTTAAAGCTTTTTCAACAGCTCTTTTTCTATCATCAAAATCCTCTGGGACATGCTCCTCCATCGCCAGTATGACAAGGATTCCTCCATACTTTTTCAAGATTCTGACTCGTTCTTCGATCTCACTGGGTACAGCCCTTGAGGAGTTGAGCAGAGGCCTTCCTGGATAAACTCTCATGAGTTCTTCGATCAAGTCAACACTTTGAACATCTAAAGAGAGTGGAACCGATGTGTATGGAAGCCTTTCCACAACTTTCTTAGCAAAATTCAAGGATATGGACCTTTCCACCCCGAAATTGATATCCAGTATCCTTGCCCCACTTTCAACCTGCTCTTTTGCTTCCTTTTCCACAATCGGCATGTCTTCATTCAACATCGCTTTCCATAGTTTTTTTCTACCGGCTGGATTTATCCTCTCTCCAACAACAACGAAATCCTCAAAATCGACCAAGTTGGAAGGTGATGTCACTGCAAAAACCTTTTTCGGAGCTCTTTCGACGGGAGCTCTTCTTCCCAGGGTTCTTCTGAGGAGAGATATGTGTTTGGGCGTTGTTCCGCAACATCCTCCAAGGATGTTCACACCGGATTCCCAGAAGGAATCCACGTGAGTTGCGAATTCTTCAGGTCCTACAGGATATATCGTTTTCCCATCCACTATCTGAGGCATCCCTGCGTTGGGTTCAACGGACAGAAATTTCGAGGTGTATTTTGAAAGCTCCTGAAATATGGGAAGCATCTCTTCAGGACCCAGAGTACAATTCATTCCGAGAGCATCAACATCCAAATCTTCGAAGGTGAGGGCGAAATTCTTTGGATCGGTACCTGTCAGAGTTCTACCTCTTTCATCGAAAGTCAGGTGGGCTATTACGAAAACATCTTCTGATAGATCTCTCACAGCGTAAACTGCGGCTTTGAGCTCGAGAATATCCGAAAATGTTTCAAGTATGAAACCATCCACACCTTCTTCCAGCATTATCTCTGCCACTTTTCGAAAGTTTTCATAGAAGATGTCGAAATTCCCATTCCCCATGGGTTCTGGAAGTTCTCCCGATGGTCCTAGATCTCCAAAGACTAAGGCTTTTCCGCTGGAAGCATTCTTTGCTATTCGAACGGCGTTTCTGACGATATCCTCGAACAAGCCTTCTAAACCGTGTTTTGCGAGTTTTGCGGGTACCGCCCCGAAGGTGTTGGTTATGAGGATGTCGGCTCCCGCCATGACGTATCTTTTCTGAAGATCGAGCACCATCTCTGGTTTTTCAACATTTAAAATCTCGGGAGGAATCCCTCCCCCAAAACCTGCTTTCATGAACTCCGTACCGTAAGCTCCATCTAGAAGCAACACTCTCTCCTCTAAAATTCTCCTGAGTTCCCATCTATTCACTTCTTCTCCACCCCATTATGGAAGTTATGGTCTTTCTCGGTATCAACATGAAAGATTCTGGATGATACTTTATTCCATATCTCTCACCATCCAGAATTTCCACGATCCATTTATTCACTTTCAATGGGAAATCTCCGTAACCCGGTGATATCCTGGCCCCTCCAGCCAAAGGTTCTTTATCCTTCCTCAACACTTTTTCGATTTCCCTTGCAGCGTACTCCACGAATTCCGATGCGATTCCATCTAAGAAGTAGGAAAACAGCTCATCCCCATCTTCATGAGCCTTTTCAATCCTTCTATCCACGCTTTCACCCAATGTGACAGCCATCAGGGTTACGATCTCACAATTCTTGAGATGTCTCCTTACAAGATCACTTTTTAACTCGATTCCTCTTACCCTCAAGTACTCGTTCCAGATGCATTCTTCATCTTTTAATAGGGCAAAGGGAGTTGAAACCTTGATTATCTCTCTCCAAGCTTTTTCAAAGATATTCCGAAATTCCTCTGGTATTCTTTCAACACCTTTGAACCCAAGGCGCGCTGATATGACCCTCTCTGGAACTTTCACTGTCATTGGATCTATCTCAACCACCCTTGGCAATTTCAACCAACCTCCTTACACCTTCAATATCTCTGACGATACCGACTACGTAAAAACCATCCACCTTACCTTTCAATTCATCGACTATTTCCAAGACCCTGGAAAGCGTGTAATCCCGAACGTACTCATCGCTCTTATTTTCCAAATCTTCCAGATACCTCTTCGGTATGTTCACTCCTGGAACTTGCGAAAAGATCCTGAATTGTTTTTCACTCTTGAAGAAGACAACGGACAAAACGAGTTTGACCTCATTAAATTCATAGATCACGTTTTCTACCTCTTTCACGTCGAATACAGGTTGTGAAACCAGAAAATCCGCTCCCGCTCTTACCTTCTCCTTAGCTTTTACAAGATCGATGTTATCTCTATGATTGAAAACAGCTCCCACGTAGAAATCAGTTGAGGGTTTTATCGCCCTTCCTCCAAGATCTTTCCCATTGTTCAAGCTCTTCGCGAGTTTTATGAGATCTGTGATACTGATATCGTTCACTCTCGTGGTATTTGGATAGTCTCCATGTTTCGGATCGTCCCCCGATAATATGAGAAGATTCTTCACACCGAGCGCATAGGATCCCAGAAGATCGGATTGAATTCTGATCATGTTTCTGGTCGTTCTGGTGAAATGCATTAAAACATCCATATCCCTCTCCAGAAGGAAATGAGCCCCTGCCCAAGGAGCCATTCTAACTTTCCCAAGAGGCATATCGGTGACTGAAAATGCGTCTATACCAGTCTTCCACATTTTTTCTGTGAATTCTAAAAACTTTCTTAAATTAGAACCTCTGGGTGTCAATACTTCCAAAATCACACCTTTACTTTTTTCTAACGCTTCTCTCAACAAGAAAATCCCTCCTTATCTATATGGTATCATTAATTGTAGACAATATGATCAATTCAATTGCGAAGGGAGATGATGTTTATGAAAAGGATTTTGATCACATTCTTGTCCATAATCTCCATTTTGATCATGGGAAGTGTCATGAACTTTATCCCCAAAGATTACGTCTCTGTTGCTGTGTACAAGAACGTTGCTCAGAATTACAACAATCTCAAAAGCACAACGACGTTTTCGTTCCTCCTGGACACCATGGGATTCGAAGGTTTGATAAAGAGTATGCTGCAGACACAACTTCTCAGCTATGGCCTGGAATTGGATGAATTTTTAAACGTTCTTTCCAACGAGATCATGATGGTGACCTTCGAGAACAAGGATGTCTGTGTCGTAGCCGGGCCTTCCGAAAATGCCGATAAGGTGGTCGATGCTTTAAGAGATATCATATCCCAGACAACAGGTGAAGGGACCAGCGTGGTAGTCGAAGCGTATGAAGGATACGTCTTCGCAGCGGGAAAGAAGGAATCCATAGAGAAATGTAAAGAAGGTGGGGGAAGCATACCTGAGACCTTCCCAGAAAACGCCTGGGCTATCTCCTACTCTCCATCGGCAAAACTGGGAGACATGGAATTTTCTACCAAGGGTTATTCGTTTTTTGAGGATGGCAAGGCTGTCTCTAAAGGAACCATAGTCCCGTTGAATCAAAGTGCAAAGGAGTTTCTAAGCAATCTGGAACCAGTTGGTGGAGATCTCAAAGGTATGACAGCAGGAGAACTCACACTTTACCTCAACATGAAAGATCCAGTGGCGTTCTTAGAAACGCTGACAAAGAGTTTGGAGGAAATCGCCCAAGAAGTTCAAAATGAGATACCCCTTGAAATCAAACCACCCGAGGAAGAAGAAATGAAGGTTCTTGAGGATTTGAAAGGAAAGGTTCATGGTTTGGGATATCTGGCTCTGGATTTCCATGAGCCCCTTGTTGAGCTCATGATGGGAGCAACTGAAGTGACGACTCAACCCAAGTTAAAGGTCAGTTTGAAGGCAGATGTAACGTTTCAAGATCTCGAAGAACTTTTCAAATCCGGTGAGGTTTCCTATGAAAAGAAGGGGAATTACTATCTTGTTGAAAATCAGCTCTATGTGGAAGCGAAAGATGGATACGTGAACGCTTACTATCCCGATCCGAATGTCTCCTTCAATCCTGACGCCTTAGAAAAGGTTAAAGAGCATATGGAAGGGAACGAATCATTGCTGCTCTACGTTGATTTGTCAAAATTTATAGAAAGCCTCTCTGGAACGCAAGAGGAAGCTCACATCCTTTTGAAGGTACAGGTCGTGGATGGGAAAGTCAACACTTCACTCATTTTGAAATGATGTTAGGAAGGAGTAAAGATTTCTATCATGGGAATATAATAATTTAAAGCATACGGATTGGAAGAGGAGGGAAAACTCATGACGAAGAAGTACGTTTATTTCTTTGCCAATGGTAAAGCGGATGGAAACGCCAAGATGAAGGATATACTGGGTGGAAAAGGAGCAAACCTTGCAGAAATGACCAACCTAGGTATACCCGTTCCACCAGGTTTCACAATATCAGCCGAGGTTTGTAAGTACTATTACGATCACGGGAGAACCTATCCAGAAGGATTGAAGGAAGAGGTGGAGGAAGCCGTTCACAGGCTTGAAGAAATCACAGGTAAGAAACTCGGAGATCCTGAAAATCCACTCCTCGTTTCGGTAAGATCTGGGGCAGCCGTTTCCATGCCTGGAATGATGGATACCGTTTTGAACCTTGGTTTGAACGATGAATCCGTGAAAGGGCTGGCGAAGCTTACGAACAACGAGAGATTCGCTTACGACGCTTACAGAAGGTTCCTTCAGATGTTTGGTGACATCGTTTTGAAAATACCTCATGAAAAATTCGAGAACGAGATAGAGAAGCTCAAGGAAGAAAAAGGTGTTGAACTCGACATAGAACTGGATGCTGATGATATGAAAAAGCTCGTCGAAAGGTTCAAGGAGATATACAAGGAGGAAGGAAAGGAATTCCCCCAGGATCCATGGAAACAACTCTGGCTGGCAATTGATGCGGTTTTCGGAAGCTGGATGAATGAAAGAGCCATAAAATACAGACAGATTCATGGGATTAAAGAAGGAGAACTCCTCGGAACAGCCGTCAATATAGTCGCCATGGTTTTTGGAAACATGGGAGAGGACAGTGGAACGGGTGTTGCTTTCACAAGGGATCCTAACACCGGCGAAAAGAAACCTTATGGAGAATTCCTTCCAAACGCTCAAGGTGAGGATGTTGTCGCTGGTATAAGAACGCCCCTTCCATTGGAGGAACTTAAAAGCAGAATGCCTGAAGTTTACAACCAGCTCATGGAAATCATGGAAAAGCTTGAGAAACATTACAAGGACATGCAGGATATAGAATTCACAGTTGAAAAGGGTAAACTGTATCTCCTTCAGACCAGGAACGGGAAGAGAACGTCGCAAGCTGCTATAAAGATCGCCGTCGATATGGTTCACGAAGGTCTCATCACAAAGGAAGAAGCTGTTATGAAAGTGAGGCCGGAGGATATAGAAAGGGTGCTTCATCCCATGTTCGATCCATCTGAAAGGGCTCAGGCAAGGGTCATAGCAAAAGGACTACCAGCATCCCCAGGAGCGGCAACTGGTATCGTTGTCTTCAATTCCAAGAAGGCAGAAGAGATTGGAAAGAAAGGAGAACAAGTTATTCTGGTAAGACCCGAAACGAGTCCTGAGGATGTTGGTGGAATGGCGGCAGCTCAGGGTATATTAACATCAAGAGGCGGTATGACATCACACGCTGCGGTTGTTGCAAGGGGTATGGGAAAACCAGCAGTCGTTGGAGCGGAGAGCATCGATGTTGATGTTGATAAAGGTGTGTTCAGTGTCAACGACGTCGTTGTGAAAGAGGGAGACTGGATATCCATAGATGGCACAACGGGTGAAGTTCTTCTTGGAAAGATCGCAACGGTAAAACCCATGGGACTTGAGGGACCCGTCGCCGAGCTACTGAGTTGGGCGGATGAAATAAGAAGACTCGGTGTTAGAACTAACGCGGATATTCCAAGGGATGCCGAAGTTGCCAGGAAATTTGGAGCGGAAGGCATAGGTCTCTGTAGGACGGAGCACATGTTCTTCGAAAAGGATAGAATACCTAAAGTAAGAAGGATGATAGTTGCGAAGACTAAAGAAGAAAGAGAAAAAGCACTCGAGGAATTACTACCACTCCAAAAGGAAGACTTCAAAGGGCTCTTCAGGGTCATGGAAGGATATCCAGTCACCATAAGGCTTATAGATCCACCGCTTCATGAGTTTTTACCAACGGAGGAAGAACAGATAAAAGAAGTTGCAGATCAAATAGGAGTGTCTTTCGAAGAACTCAAAAATGTCGTTGAATCCTTGAAGGAATTCAATCCAATGCTTGGGCACAGAGGCTGTAGGCTGGTAATAACCTACCCAGAAATCGCTGTGATGCAGACAAAAGCCATAATAGGTGCAGCCATTGAACTGAAGAAAGAGGAGGGAATCGAAGTTATACCTGAGATAATGATTCCACTCGTTGGACACGTGAATGAAATAAAGTACTTGAAAGACATAATAAAGGAAGTTGCGGATGAAATGATAAGGGAAGCAGGTGTTGAGCTCGAATACAAGGTTGGAACGATGATAGAACTCCCAAGGGCGTGTGTTACAGCAGATGAGATAGCGAAAGAGGCGGAGTTCTTCAGCTTCGGAACGAACGATCTGACGCAGATGACGTTTGGATTCAGTAGGGACGATGTGGGGAAATTCTTGCCTGAGTATTTAGAAAAGAACATCCTGGAATTCGATCCATTCAAATCCTTGGATTATAAAGGTGTCGGGGAACTCGTTAAGATCGGTACTCAGAAAGGAAAAGCTGCAAGGCCCGATCTGAAGGTCGGTGTCTGTGGAGAACACGGAGGGGATCCCAGATCCATAGAATTCTTCCACATGGCAGGCCTTGATTACGTTTCCTGTTCACCTTACAGGGTACCTGTTGCAAGGCTTGCTGCCGCTCAGGCTACAATAAGGGAAAAATCGTGAGAGCCGGGATCCCCCGGCTTTCCTTTTAAAAAGATAACCTAGGAGGTGAAAAGAAGATGCCTTACACCCCAACGAAAGAGATCCTGGATAAAGCTAACAGAGAAGGATACGCTGTTGGTGCTTTCAACATAAACAACCTGGAGTTTCTCCAAGCTATAATCGAAGCGGCAGAAGAAGAGAAATCTCCTGTAATAATCGCTACATCTGAGGGTGCAATCAAGTACATAGGAGCAGGAGATCCTCATAGAGGAACCAGAATTATAGTTAGCATGGTGAAAGCGTTTGCTGAGACGGTATCCGTTCCGGTGGCTCTTCACCTGGATCACGGAAGAAACTTCGAGTACATAATGTCAGCTTTGAGAGCGGGTTACACCTCCGTCATGATCGATGCTTCTCATTTACCTTTTGAAGAAAACTTGAGAGAAACCAGGAAGATCGTTGAGATAGCCCATGCGCTGGGAGTTTCTGTTGAAGGAGAATTGGGGAAACTGAAAGGAATAGAGGACAACGTTGCTGAAAGGGAATCCGTTCTCGTGGATCCCGAAGAAGCGAAGGTATTCGTTGAAAAGACAGAGCTCGATTTCCTTGCTCCCGCTATAGGAACCAGTCACGGCGCTTTCAAGTTCAAAGGAGAACCTGTTCTTGATTTTGAAAGATTAAAAAAGGTTAAAGAAAATACAGGAGGAATCCCCTTGGTCCTTCATGGAGCGTCCATGGTACCACAGGATCTTGTTGCCCTCGCCAACGAATATGGAGCGGAGATAAAGGGAGCCAAAGGTATACCTGAAGAGATGCTCAGAGAAGCTATCAAACTCGGTATCAACAAGATAAACATAGATACTGATTTGAGAATAACTTTCAATGCTGGCATAAGGAGAACCCTTTCTGAGAAGAAAAGTGAGATAGATCCAAGAAAAATCTTCAAGCCCGTTTTCGAAATGGTTAAAGACACCGTTAAAAAGAGGATGAAGATATTTGGTTCGAGCGGAAAAGCCTGATCATTCAAAAAGTCTTTAGGGAGGTATAGGTCATGAAAATTCTTGTTATAAATTCGGGGAGTTCCTCCGTAAAGTATCAATTCATAGACATGAATGGGGAAAAGGTTTTATGCAAAGGTATAGCAGAGAGGATCGGTATACCAGGAAGCAGATTGGTTCACAAAGTGAGAGATGAAAAACATGTCATAGAGAAAGACTTACCGGATTATGAAGTCGCGTTGAAGCTAATTCTGGATACTCTAATGGATGAGAAACTGGGAGTAATAAAAGATCTTTCCGAAATAGGAGCTGTGGGGCATAGGGTGGTTCATGGAGGAGAGATTTTCGCCAGTTCTGTTCTGATAGATGATGAAGTGATAAAAGTTTTGGAAGAGTACTCCTACCTCGCACCATTGCATAACCCACCGAATCTCATGGGAATAAAAGCATCTATGAAGCTCCTTCCAAAAGTTCCAAATGTTGCCGTTTTCGATACGGCTTTTCATCAGTCAATGCCAAGGAAAGCTTTCCTCTACGCCATACCGTATGAATATTATGAAAAATACAAGATAAGAAGGTATGGTTTCCATGGAACTAGCCATAGATACGTATCCAAAAGAGCCGCTGAAATACTTGGAAAACCCTACGAAGAGCTGAAGATCATAACTTGCCATCTCGGAAATGGTGCTTCCATAGCGGCGGTTAAAAACGGAAAATCCATTGATACATCCATGGGTTTCACACCCCTTGAAGGTCTCGTGATGGGTACAAGATCCGGTGATATCGATCCATCGATAGTTGTGTTCCTTCAGGAGAGGGAAGGTCTCTCTCCTCAAGATGTGTACAACATTTTAAACAAAAAGAGTGGTGTTCTAGGACTTTCAAAAGGATTCAGCCCCGATATGAGGGACATAGAAGAAGCTGCCATGAATGGAGATGAAACCGCAAGGACAGCCCTTGATGTGTACGAATACAGAATAGCGAAGTACATAGGAGCCTATGCTGCCGCTATGAACGGCGTTGATGCGATTGTTTTCACTGCGGGTGTTGGTGAAAATTCTCCCATAGTAAGAGAGGAGATCTGTGAAAATTATCTTGGATATCTTGGTGTGAAAATAGACAAAGAAAAGAACGATGTGATGGGAGAAGAAAGAATAATTTCCACACCGGATTCGAAAGTTACCGTTTTGGTTATACCGACCAATGAGGAGCTGGTCATAGCAAGAGATACAAAGGAGATTGTGGAAAAGGGTATAAAGGAATTGAAGATAGTGTAGCGGGCGAAAAGCCCGCTTTTTTCTTTCTCACCTGTTTGAACTTTTTCCTACCATCCCTGTCTAAACAGTGGTATTATTAGATAAAACTTATTCAGGGGGATGTTGTATTATAGATACTTGTGGAGGGGATAATGTTGAGGATCTTTTTCAAAACATATGGATGCCAGATGAACGAAAACGACACAGAAGTCATGATGGGACTCTTGAGAGAAGCTGGATATGAGATCACCTTCAAGATGGAAGAAGCCGATGTCGTAATAATAAACACGTGTGCTGTGAGAAAGAAAGCGGAAGATAAATTCTATGGTTTTTTTGGACAAGCCCTGAAAATGAAGAGGAAAAAGAAGGTGATCGTTGGAGTAACTGGTTGTGTTGCAGAGAAGGAAAGAGAAAAAATCCTTGAAAAAGGAGCAGATTTCGTCGTGGGTACAAGATCCATCACTAGAATAGTCGATGTCTTAAGAGATGCAGAGAGTGGTAGAAAAGTCTCTCTTTTTGAAGATCATATAGATGAACTCTCACACGCAATACCAAGGTACAGAACCAGTAAACATCATGCGTGGGTTACCATAATATTCGGATGCGACAGGTTCTGTACTTACTGCATAGTCCCTTACACAAGAGGAAGAGAAAAGAGCAGACCTATGGAAGATGTTCTATTGGAAGTTAAGGAACTTGCGAAAAATGGCTATAGGGAAGTCACATTTTTGGGTCAGAACGTGGATGCCTATGGGAAAGATCTCAAAGATGGAACATCACTCGCAAAACTTCTGGAAGAGGCGTCAAGGATGGATGGTATAGAGAGGCTCTGGTTCATAACATCTTATCCCACGGATTTCTCCGAAGACCTAATCGATGTCATTTCCAGGAACGTCAAGGTCGCAAAATCCGTTCATCTTCCGGTTCAATCTGGAAGCAACAGAATACTCGAAAAGATGAACAGAAGATACTCAAGGGAATTCTATTTAGATCTTCTCGATGAGATAAGATCCAAGGTACCCGATGTCTCAATAAGTAGTGACATAATAGTTGGTTTCCCAGGAGAAACGGATGAGGATTTTGAGCAAACGGTTGATCTGGTCGAAAAAGCACAATTTGAGCGTTTGAACCTTGCGATGTATTCGCCAAGAGAGGGTACCGTCGCTTGGAAGCATTTCAAAGATGATGTACCAAGGGAGGTCAAAGTCGAAAGACTGCAGTTTCTCCTGAACCTCCAGAAAAGGATAAACAAACGTCTGAATGAAAAGTACCTTGGGAAGGTCGTGAGAATTATCGTCGAAGCCAGAGCGAAAAATGGCCTTTTCTATGGTAGAGACATAAGGAACAAGATCATAGCCTTTGAAGGCGAGGAGTGGATGATAGGAAGGTTTGCTGACATAAAGATAGAAAGAATAACAGCAGGACCTCTTTATGGGAGGTTAGTCTGGGTTGAGGAAAGCGTTAACGTCAATGCTTGAGCTCCTCCTGGTTTCCTTAATAGCTTCTGTGCATTTTTCCTCCCTTGAAGATCTGAAAGGAGTTGTATCGAATTTCCTGAAAGAAGCGAGAAGTGAGATTCAGGTGGTAGCTTACGGGGTGAGCGATAGAGATGTGATAGCTATTCTTGAGGATCTGGAGAAGATGGGGGTCGTCGTAAAAGTCGTGGGGGAGAAAGTCTCAGGTGGATTGGGAGCTTACGTCTATACAGCTGATTCTCTTCTTCATGCTAAATACATCGTTCTGGATAGAAAAAGAGTGCTGTTTGGATCTGCGAACTTCACGAGAAACGGTCTTGAGAGGGATCTAAACGCAGTAATGATATTCGATTCTGAAAAGGTATCTGCCTTCTTCTCGAGTGTAACCGAGTGGTTGATCAAAGGGGTTGAACCTTTACATTCCCTGAAAACCAATTTCGGTACGTTTTTACTCATACCGTTTGTCGATGGAGAAAAAGAGATTTCCAAGATTTTAAGGAAGGCAAAAAAATCCGTAAAACTGTGTTATTATGCGTTCTCCGATGAGGATATTTTCGCTCTTTTGAAATATCTATCTTCCCGTGGGGTGAGTGTCAAGATGATTCTTGATGATTGGATCGAATCTTCCAGATTATCAAGACTCAGGTGGGGTGGGTTCGACGTTAAAATAGTTGAAAATCCTCTTCTTCATCACAAATTCTTGATAGTTGATGATAAGATACTCGTGTTTGGATCTGCAAATCTAACGGAAAGTGGTTTGCACAAAAATGTTGAGGTTATTTTCGAAACTCAAGAAAAAGATGTTGTGAGGGATTTCATGGAAGAGTTCGAAAGGTTGTGGGAGAATGAGACAATACAGGGTTTTCGTATTTGATCTCGACGGAACTTTGATAAACGATGAAGAAAAAATACCGGAAAGAAACGTCGAAATTTTGAAAAAGTTAATCGAGAAATTTGAGGTAGTGATAGCAAGTGGTAGAATGCTGAAATCTATTTTGAATGTCGAGAGAGAATATTTCGGAAGGGAACTTCCAACGATAGCGTACAATGGAGGGATGATATACATCCCAGGGAAAGGAGTCGTTTTCGAGAAGAACCTGGAGACTGATCTAGCAAAGAGTATTCTGGTGGATCTCAGAAGGATGAAAATTCATAGACAAGTTTATATAGATGACATTCTGTACGTTGAGGAAGATAACGAAGAAGCCAGAGAATACGCTAAACACTCCAATGTGGATTTTCAGGTTGTAAAGGATCTGTTGAGTCTCACTGAAAAGAAGCCTCCCACAAAGATCCTGGCTATAGATGAAGAAAAGGTACTGGACACAATAAAGGAAAACCTCAGGAAGAAATATAGAGACAGTATCAAAATATTCAAGTCCTTTCCGACTTACTTAGAATTCGTTCCCAAGGATGTCGATAAAGGTGTGGGGTTGAAGTACTTGAAGGAGACGTTTGGATGGAAAAAAGAAGAAATCGTCTCTTTCGGGGACAATGAGAACGATATAGCATTGTTCAAAGAATCCGGCTTAGGAGTGGCAGTTGCAAACGCTGTTAAAGGCCTCAAGGAGGTGGCGGATATTGTCGCACCCTCCAACAACCAAGCTGGGGTTGCTGATGTCATCTCTGATCTTGTTGATTTGTGAATCACTCTTCCCGAGTGTTCTGGTCATAGATGGTGTCAAAGGTTCCGATACACCACCCCAGGATATCTTAAAAGATATATCTATGTTGTGCCTTGGATCGAGTGGTAATCTAACGCTGGCGAAGGAAGCTGGCCTTGTGATCGGAAAGATTCTGAAAGAGAAGGGGTTTTCTTTCTATGTTTTCGGATCTCTGGATGTTCTAAAATACAAGGATCCAAATCCTTTAAGAAAGATTTCGAGTTCCCCCTACATAACGGCTCAGGTCCTGCAACTATTTGCGGAAGGTCTGGGAGATGCAGGTATCATTCCTGTCATAGATGCAAGAGGGAATGTAAACGAAGAGGTAGTAATTTCTCTTATAACCAGGAAAGCAACGTTTCCAGTGATGGTGGAGAATGAGGAAAAATACCTGAAATTGAGAAAATTGGGCTACATCACCTCCTTGGTCATAACGGAGAAAAGTGTTCTGATTGGGAAACTGAATTCTTTGAGATGGGAAAACATGAATCCGTTGGATCCTGAGGATATAAGAAAGAAGATTTTAAAAAGTTCTGTCGTTCTCCTTGGAAAAGGAAAAGGTGTGTT
>Ga0190361_1000115_pt1 | contig 32347 bp, 31 predicted proteins | sample 48721845_MG_FD_161273 | JGI IMG/M metagenome (GOLD analysis project Ga0190361, IMG submission 161273) | Hydrothermal vent microbial mat bacterial communities from Southern Trench, Guaymas Basin, Mexico - 4872-18-4-5_MG | ecosystem: Environmental > Aquatic > Marine > Hydrothermal vents >... | reverse complement strand
TCCCCCCTTCCTGATCGCCAGTACCCTGTTGGTCCCCGGTTACATAGACGTGGAGGAGGTGAGGGCCATAGCGCGCTTCATCGCCTCCTTGGACCCCTCCATACCCTGGACGCTTCTGGCCTTCCATCCCGATTTCCGCATGAGGGATCTCCCCGCCACCCCACGCAGTCAAGCCCTGGAGTGCCTAGAGGTGGCCAAGGCCGAAGGGGTGCAGAACCTACACCTGGGGAACGTCCACCTGCTGTGGTGACTCACTTCACCACCACTCGGTGGTACCTCTTCTTGCCGGCCCGCAGGAGCAATTCCCCTCCTTGGAGGTCTTCGAGGGTGATGAGTTGGTCGAAGGCCCGGAGGCGTTCTCCGTTGAGGTATCCTCCCCCCTGACTTATGAGGCGGCGGGCCTCGCTCTTGGTGGCAGCGAGGCCCGTAAGGGCGAAGAGTTCGTAGGCGGGGATGCCCACCCTCAGGCGATCCTGCTCGAGGAAGGTGGTGGGGAGGGCCTCAAGGTCCCCGGCTTCGCCGCGGAAGGCCCGCCTTGAAGTCTTTTGGGCCCTTCGGGCCTCATCCTCGCCGTGTACGAACTTGGTGACCTCGTAGGCCAGGACCTCCTTGGCCTCCCGTAGCTCCTCCCCCTGAAGGGCCCCCAGCCGCCTCACCTCCTCCATCGGCAAGAAGGTGAAGAGGGCGAGGAACCGCTGCACGTCGCGGTCGTCCACGTTTATCCAGTATTGGTAGAACTCGTAGGGGGAGGTGAGCTCGGGGTCAAGCCACACGGCCCCCCTCTCGGTTTTGCCCATCTTTTCGCCCGTGGCTGTGGTCAAAAGGGGAAAGACCATCCCGTAGGCCGTCCCACCCTCGACGCGACGGATGAGGTCCACGCCGGCGCAGATGTTGCCCCATTGGTCGCTGCCGCCCATCTGGAGCCGGCAACCGTAATGTCTCCAGAGGTGGAGGAAGTCGTAGGCCTGCAGCAACATGTAGTTGAACTCGACGAAGTTCAGCCCCGTGGTCTCAAAGCGCAGCCTGTAGGTCTCGGCGGCCAACATCCGGTTGACGCTGAAGTGGCGACCGATGTCCCGCAGGAACTCGATGTAGTTTAGCTTGGTGAGCCATTCGGCGTTGTTCAGGAGCAGGGCCCGCCCCCCCTCGAAGTCCAAGAAGCGGCTGAGCTGCCCCTTCAGGGCCTCGGCGTTCTGCTGCAGCTCCTCGGGGCTCATCGCCCTCCGCATCTCCTTCTTGCCGCTCGGGTCACCGATGAGCCCGGTGCCACCCCCCATCAGGGCGATGGGCCTGTGGCCGGCTCGCTGCATGTGGGCCAGGGCCATGATGGGCAGAAGGTTCCCCACGTGGAAGCTCTTGGCCGTGGGGTCGAAGCCGATGTAGCAGGTGACCCTTTCGGAGCCGAGGAGTTCCCTCAGGCCCTCGGGGTCGGTCACCTGTTCCACAAAGCCGCGTTCCTGCAGCACGTCGTGGACGTTACCCATGGCCTCCTCCCAGCATCCTCCTGATCCTCCTTATGCTGCGGGCAAGGCCCGTGACCTCATCCACCTCGAGCAGCACTCCCTGCAGCTCCACATCCCCTTTGGCCACCTGGAACTTGTTGGGCAGGAGGGTGAGGAACCCCTCGATGGCGATCTCCTTCCTCATCCCTATGACCGAGTCCAAGGGCCCGGTCATGCCCGCATCGGTGATGTAGGCCGTCCCCCCGGGCAGTACCCTCTCGTCCGCGGTCTGGACATGGGTGTGGGTGCCGATGACCGCGGTGACCTCCCCGTCCAAGAACCACCCCATGGCCATCTTCTCCGAGGTGGCCTCGGCGTGGAAGTCCACCACCACTATCGGGGTCTCCCCCTTGAGGTACTCGATCTGCCGTTCAGAGACCCGAAAGGGCGACTCCACGGGCCTCATGAAGACCCTTCCCTCCAGGTTGAGCACCCCCACCTTCATCCCCCGCCTGCTCAGGAAGATCCCGCTCCCACGGCCTGGGACCCCTGGGGGGTAGTTGGCGGGGCGCAGCAGCCGGGGGTGGCTCTCCAGGTACGGGAAGATCTCCTTCTTCTTCCAGATGTGGTTGCCCGATGTGAGAACATCTATCCCCAGGGCGAGCAGCTCTTCGGCCTTCTCCGGGGTGATGCCGATGCCGCCCGCTGCGTTCTCCCCGTTGGCCACCACGAAGTCTATCCCCTCCTCCTTTATGAGGCCAGGGAGGATCTCCCGCACCGCCCTCCTGCCAGCCCTGCCCACGATGTCACCTATGAAGAGGATCTTCAAGGCCCCTTCCCGTCATTTGGCGTAATCCACCGCCCGGACCTCCCTGATCACCGTCACCTTGATCTGGCCCGGGTAGTGGAGCTCCTTCTCTATCTTCTTCGCCACCTCGCGGCTCAACATCAGCGCCTCCTCATCGGAGACGCGGTCGCTGTAGACGATCACGCGGACCTCACGGCCGGCCTGGATGGCGTAGGCCTTCTCCACCCCGGGGAAGGAGCGGCCGATCCGCTCCAGGTCCTGGAGCCTCTTGACGTAGGTCTCGTACATCTCCCTGCGGGCCCCGGGCCTGGCCCCAGAGAGGGCATCGGCTGCCTGCACCAGCACGGCCAGGAGGTTGTCAGGGCTCGGCTCGTCGTGGTGGGCCGCTATGGCCCTTATGATCTCTTCAGATTCCCCGTACTTGCGCGCCAACTCCGCCCCGATGGCCGCATGGCCCCCCTCCACCTCGTGGTCCACGGCCTTGCCTATGTCGTGCAGCAGCCCAGCCCTCTTGGCCTGCTTCACGTTGAGGTTGAGCTCCGCGGCCATGATCCCGCAGAGGAAGGCCACCTCCAGGGAGTGCTGGTAGACGTTTTGACCGTAGCTGGTCCTGTACCTCAACCTCCCCACCAGCTTGATCAGCTCGGGGTGCAGGTCGTGGATCCCCAGGTCGAAGGCCGCCTGGTTGCCGGCCTCCTTGATCGACTGCTCGATCTCCTCCTCCACCTGGCTCACCACCTCCTCGATCCTGGTGGGGTGGATCCTTCCATCGCTCACCAGCCGCTCCAGGGCCAGGCGGGCCACCTCCCTCCTGACGGGGTTGAAGCTCGAGACGATCACCGCCTCGGGGGTGTCATCGATGATCAGATCGACGCCGGTGGCGGCCTCGAAGGCCCTGATGTTCCTGCCCTCTCGACCGATGATCCTCCCCTTCATCTCCTCAGCGGGGAGGTTCACCAGGGAGACGGTCTTTTCGGCTACGTACTCGCCGGCATAGCGCTGCACCGCCAGAGCGATGATCTCCTGGGCGCGCTTTGTAGCCTGCTCTCGCAGTTCATCCTCTATCTCCTTGATCCTCTTGGCCGCCTCGTACTTGGCCTCCTCCTCCATCCGTTCCATCAGGAGCTTTTTGGCCTCCTCGGCCGTCACCCCCGAGAGGTGCTCCAAACGCTGACGTTCCTCCTGGAGCAGCTCTTCGTACTGGCGCTCCTTCTCCTGCACCCTTTGCTCCCTCGCCTTTAGCTCTCCCTCCTTCCTCTCCAGCTCCGCCTCCTTGGCGTCCAGGAGGTCCACCCTCTTGTCGATGTTGTTCTCCCGTTGCTGGAGCCTCTTCTCCAGACGCAGGAGCTCCTCCCGCTTCTGGGCCATCTCCCTTTCGACTTCCGCCTTGATCCTGTAGGCCTCCTCCTTCGCCTGCAAGGAGGCCTCCTTGCGTTTGATCTCGGCCTGCCGCTCTGCCTCCTTGAGGATCTCAGAGGCCTGCCGCTCTGCCTCTCTGAGCTTGCCCTTGAGGGCTCTTCGGCCCCACCAGATCCCTAAGACCAACCCCGCTGCCGAAGCCGCTGCAAAGATTGCCACTCCGGCCAACACCATTTTCCGCCTCCTTTCCGGAAAACAGCGAGGGAGGGCAGAGGATGAAAGGCTCAGGACTTCAGAGGATTCGGCCCTACTCTGATGGGTCTTTCCCTCTCCTTCGACATAGCTATGGGAAAAGGCCCTTTAGGCCTTTGGAGGCTCAAAGCGTCTTCTGGTCGATCCTCTCGAGGGCTATGAACTCCTCGAGCCTTTCGACCCGCTCCCTCAACCTCTTGCGCATCTCCTCGCTGTTTCTCCTATCTCTTATATACTCCTCCGCTATATGCAGCGCGGCCAGTATAGCCACTTGGAGGGTGGACACCGCCCCCGTCCTCTCGGCCACCTCCCTCATCTTCTGATCGACGAAGCCAGCAACTTCTCGGACGTATCTCTCAGGGGCATCGCTCCTCAAGGGGTACCTCTGACCGAAGATCTCTACCTCCACCCTCCTCTTGACCATCTCATCCCCTAATCCAGGGGCGCGGCCTCAAGCCGTTCAATGAGCCTCTCCACCCTGGAGCGCACCTCCCCTCTCTCCACCTTGAGGGCCTCCACCTCCTTGTGGAGGTCGGAGAGCTCCTCCTCCTTCTGCCTGAGGAGGGAGAGGAGTTGGTCGCGCTCCGCCTTCAGACGCATATACCCGTCGATCACCCTCTCGATCTTCTCCTCCAGCAGCTTGAACTCCTCCCAGTCCATAGCGCCCTTTGTTTGAAAATTCTACGCCTTGGAAGCTCCGAAGTCAACACGAGCTGGGGTCCCTCCGCGGCAATTGATCGGCGGTGTAGAAAAGGGTATATTAGCGGGGCAAAAACTGGCCGAGGAGGTGCGCCATGGCTCTGAAGGAGATAAGCTGGGATGAGGCCTTGGAGTGGGTTTCCCCTTTCCCTTATGTGCTGGGGGTCACGGTGGACAAGGACGGTCGCCCCAACGCCATAGGGCTCGGGTGGTGGACCTTCATCTCTTGGGAGCCCAAGATGGTGGCCATCTCCGTCGGCAAGGGGCGTTACTCCTACGAATGCTTGAAGCACAAGGGGGAGTTCGCCCTCTGTTTCCCCTCCGAGGAGCTGAAGGAGGGGGCTTGGCTCTGCGGGGTGAAGTCCGGCAGGAAGGTGGACAAGTTCAAGGAGACGGGCTTCAAGCAGGTCCCCTCCAAGGTCATCACCCCGCCCCTTATCGAGGGGGCCACGGTGGCCCTCGAGTGCAAGGTGGTCCAGGAGGTGGAGGCCGGTGACCACGTCCTCTTCATAGCCGACATCGTGGCCATCCACGGCGACCCCGAGCGCCTCAAGCACCTTTACTCCATCCATTACAGGAAGTTGGTGAGCATAGACTGCAAGGGTTACTACAAGTTCGACCTTTAGGCCATGATCCGGATGGAGATCCCCGGCAGGGGCACTTGGGAGATAGAGAACCTGGTCCTCGACTTCAACGGCACCATCGCCAAGGACGGCAGGGTCAACCCCAAGGTCAAGGACAAGATAAACCTGCTGGGGAAGAAGTTGAGGGTCTACGTGCTCACCGCCGACACACGCGGTGACGTCGAGGAGCGCCTTGTACGGATGAGGGCCGAGCTGGTCCGCTTGAAGGGCGGTCCCGAGGCGGAGCAGAAGGGGAACTTCGTGAAGGGGCTCGGCCCCCAGAGGACCATCGCCATCGGAAACGGCTACAACGACCACCTCATGGTCAAGGAGGCCGTCTTGGGCATCGCCGTCATCGGGAGGGAAGGGGCTGCCAGGGAGACGGTGATGAACGCCGATGTGGTGGTCACCGACGTGCTGGACGCCTTGGACCTCATCCTCAAGCCTCTTCGCCATAGGGCGACCTTGAGGGCATAGGATGCACTTCTTCCTCTACAGGGATGGAGAGCTCTACTGCGAGGAGGTCCCCATACGGGAGATAGCCCGCGAGGTGGGGACCCCCTTTTACCTGTACAGCCACAGGACCCTGGAGCGACACTGGAGGGTCTTTGATGGGGCCTTGGAGGCCTTGCCCCACCTGATTTGTTACTCGGTCAAGGCCAACTCCAACCTGGCGGTGATCCGCACCTTCGTGAAGCTGGGGGCAGGGGTGGACGTGGTCTCCGGGGGGGAGCTCTTCAGGGCTATGGAGGCGGGGGTGAGGAGCGACAAGGTGGTCTTCTCCGGGGTGGGAAAGACCGAAGGGGAGATCAGGTACGGGCTGCGCACCGGGATCCTCATGTTCAACGTGGAATCGGAGGGGGAGCTGGAGCTGATGGAGGAGATCGCCCGGCAGGAGGGGCTGAAGGCCCCGATCTCCTTCAGGGTGAACCCCGATATCGACGCATCGACCCACCCCTACGTGGCCACCGGGTTGCGGTCCTCCAAGTTCGGGATAGACATCGCCTTGGCCCCCGAACTCTACCGCCGGGTAGCGGGCAGCCGGCACCTTGAGGTGAAGGGGATCAGTTGTCACATCGGTTCGCAGCTCACCGAGCTGGGGCCTTTCCTGGAGGCCTTCGACCGCCTGAAGGACCTCTATCACCTCCTGAGGGGGGAGGGGATAGAGGTCCAATACGTGGACCTGGGGGGCGGTCTGGGCATCCCCTACAAGGACGAATACCCACCCCATCCCGAGGAGTACGGCCGGGCCATGGCCTCCAGGGCCGAAGGGATGGACTGCCTCTTCGTCTTCGAGCCGGGCAGGGTCCTGGTGGGAAACGCAGGGGTCCTCATCACCAAAGTCCTCTACAGGAAGCGGAACGGGGGCAAGGAGTTCGTCGTGGTGGACGCCGGCATGAACGACCTGATCCGTCCGACCCTCTATGGGGCCTATCACGAGATCCTCTCGGTGAGGGAGCGGGAGGGGGAGAGGGCGGCGGTCGACGTGGTGGGACCCATATGCGAGACGGGGGACTATTTCGCCAAGGGGCGGGAGCTCGGGCCCGTGGAACCGGGGGATCTGCTGGCGATCATGGGGGCCGGGGCCTATGGTTTCTCCATGGCCTCCAACTACAACTCCCGCCCACGGGCCGCCGAGGTGATGGTGAAGGGCGGCGACCTTTACGTGGTGCGGAAGAGGGAGACCTACCAGGACATCGTCCGAGGGGAGTCCATCCCCGAGTTCCTGAGGTGAGGATGGAGCCCTTCGAATTCTACAAGATGACGGGCGGCGGGAACGACTTCGTGATCGTGGACAACCGCAGAGGGACCCTATCCCTCGATGAGATCCGTTCCCTGATCCCAAAGATCTGCCGAAGGCGTCACTCGGTGGGGGCCGATGGCTTCATCCTGATCGAGCCATCCCCTCGAGCCCACTTCCGCTGGCGTTTCTTCAACGCCGACGGCAGCGAGGCCGAGATGTGTGGAAATGGGGGCAGGTGTGTGGCGCGGCTGGCCCACCTCTTGGGGATAGCCCCAGAGGAGCTCGTCTTCGAGACGGCGGTGGGCCTCGTCAAGGCCGTGGTGAGGGGGCCGAGGGTGAAGATCTGGCTCCCCCCACCGGCGGAGGTGGGGAGGGACCTCAGGCTGGAGCTGGGCGCTGAGGAGGTCTCCCTCCACTTCATATACACGGGGGTCCCCCATGCTGTGGTCTTCGTCCAGGACTTGGAGGACGTGGACGTCACCGGGATGGGGAGGAAGATCAGGTACCATCGGTCCTTCAGACCCGCCGGGACCAATGTGGATTTCGTCAAGGTCGAGGGTGAGGGCCACCTCCGCATCCGCACCTACGAACGGGGGGTGGAGGACGAGACCCTGGCCTGCGGCACGGGGGCGGTGGCAGCGGCCCTTGTGGCCCACCTCCGAGGACTCGGCTCATCCCCCACGACCGTCGTCCCCCGGGGGGATGAGCCCATGCAGGTCTATTACAGGTACGAGGAGGGCAGGTTCATCGAGGTGGCCCTGGAGGGGGACGTGAGGTTGATCTACAAAGGAAGGATAGAGGAGGAAGCCCTATGGTAGAGGAGGAGAGGATAAAGGCGATCGTGGTAGGGGCGGCGGGCAGGATGGGGCGCACCGTCCTCAAGGTGATCCAGGAAACCGAGGGGATAGAGTGCGCGGGGGCCGTGGAGGCCGTTGGGCATGAGGCCGTGGGGAAGGACGCCGGTGAGGTGGCTGGCATAGGGAGGATCGGGGTGGAGGTGGCCGATGACCTTTCGGCCTTGATCAAGGAGGCCGATGTGCTGATAGACTTCACCTCCGCCGCCTCCTCCATGTACAACATGGAACTCGCCTCCTTCTTCCGCAAGCCCATGGTGGTGGGCTCCACCGGCTTCAGCCCGGAACAACGGCAGAGGATCGCTGAGCTCACCCAGAACTTCCCCTGTGTGCTCTCGCCCAACATGAGCGCCGGGGTGAACCTGCTCTTTCGGCTGGTGGAGACGGTGGCGAGGGCCCTCGGGTCCGCGTACGACGTGGAGATCCTGGAGATGCACCACCGGGGGAAGAAGGATGCCCCGAGCGGTACGGCCCAGAGGCTCGGCGAGAGGGTCGCCAGGGCCTTAGGGGTGGAGCTTGAAGAGGTGGCCGTCTACTCCAGGAGCGGATTGGTGGGCGAACGCAGACAAGGGGAGATAGGGATAATGGCCCTGAGGGCGGGCGACGTCGTGGGCGAGCACACCGTGATCTTCGCAACGGAGGGGGAGAGGATAGAGCTTACCCATCGGGCCTCCTCCCGGGAGACCTTCGCCCGAGGGGCGGTGAGGGCGGCCAAATGGGTGGTGAATAAAGAGCCGGGCCTCTACGACATGGAGGACGTCTTAGGGCTCAAGGGCTGATTTAGGGCCTCAGTCAGCCCGACCTCCGCACCTTTATCATCTCGGCCACGATGCTTACAGCGATCTCCTCCGGGGTCTCGGCGCCGATGTCGAGGCCTATGGGGGCATGGACGCGGGAGAGGTCCTCCTCCGAGAAGCCCTCCTCGCGGAGCTTCTTGTAGATGGTGTCCCGTTTCCTGCGGCTACCGATCATCCCTATGTAACGGGCCGGCGAGGGGAGGAACTGTTTGAGGACGGTGTAGTCGTGGAGGTGTCCCCTGGTGACGATGACCAGATAGGAGCTTTCGTCCACGGTGATCCTCTCCGCTGCCCTCTCGAAGGCCTCCACCACCGTCTCGTCGGCTACGGGGAATCGGTCGGGGTTGGCGAACTCGGGCCTGTCGTCCATCACCACCACCCTGAAGCCCACCATCTTGGCCAAGGGGGCGATCTGTTGGGCCACATGGCCAGCACCGAAGAGGTAGAGGGTCGGCTCCACGAAGATGGGCTCCACGAAGAAGTGGAGGCCCCTCCTCAGGGATACGGAGAAGGCCTTCCTCTGCTGCCAAAGTTCTGGGTGGTCCTTGAGGAAGTCGTGCAGTTCCCCCTGCAGTCCATCTGGCAGGGGGCTGACCATGTCGCCCTCCTCGGTGATGAGGGCCTTACCCCAGGGGCCTCCCTCAGTCGGCAGGATGGTGAAGAGGAGGCCTCTGCGGTCGGCCTCCTTCAGTTCCACGAGCTTGCGGTAGAGGTCCCCCTGTTCAGGGTCAAGGGGTTCTATCAGGACCTCGACCTCCCCTCCGCATATCATGTCGGTGTCGGCCACGTCCTTGCCCGTGAGGTGAAAGGCCATCCTCTGGGGCTTCCCTCCCTCCATCACCCCCTTTGCCCCCTCCATCACCTCTGCTTCGAGGCGTCCGCCGCCGACACTCCCCACTAAGGTGCCGTCCTCCCCCAGGACCATCTGGGCACCGAGGCTCCGTGGGGAGGAACCGGCTTGGTAGATGATGGTAGCCAAGGCCCCCCGCTTTCCCCCCTCTATAAGCGTCAGGGCCTCTCGGTAAATGTCCTCCATCACAGAGATTTATGCCCTCTCTTCCCCCTAAAGTCAACGCCCCCTCTTGCCGAAAAAATTTTTCCCTACGACTTGGCTTTGTGAAGAAAAGATGCTATTATTTTAAAACTTTTTAATCTTCGGAGTCCGAGATGAAGGCCAAGAGCTTGGTGTTGACGATCTTGATCTGTTTGATCTTCGCTGCGGGGCGGGATCGGTACGGAGGTCCTCCTCAGCCTCATGCCCAGAAGGGGCTCACGGGACCTGAGACCCTCGAGGTGACGATCTCAAAGGAGGAGGAGATCCACCGCTTCATCCAGAACTTCCACACGGGCTTGAGCCCTGAGGAGGAGAGGGAGTTGGCCAAGGTCATCGTTCGGGAGGCCCAACGGTATGATTGCCCTCCGGAGTTGGTCCTGGCCATAATCGTGGTGGAGAGCTCCTTTCGCCACCGTGCCGTCAGCTCCAAGGGGGCTGTGGGATTGATGCAGCTGAGGCCTTTTGTGGCGAAGGCCATGGCCAGGGAGATGGGGATCCCCCTTGAGGCAGGGAGGGTCTTCGATCCCGAGTTGAACGTCAAGCTCGGGCTCTTCTACCTGTCGAGGTTGTTGCTCCGATTTGGGGACCTTGAGGTGGCCTTGGTGGCCTACAACTACGGACCCACCTATGTGGCCCGTCGGCTCAAGGCGGGGAAGCCCCTGCCGCGCACCTACGTCCGACGTGTCCTGAGACATTACCACCGGATGACGTCGGAGGGTCGCGTCGGAAGGGCTACCGACGCTTAAGCAGCTTGCTGTAGTAGTCGGGGCCCAGGAACCTCACGAAGTCCTTGTAAAGGTCCCAATCCACCTTTCGCCTCATCTCCGTCTTCATCAGCTTCAGGGCTTCGTAGGGGGTGAAGGGCCGTCGATAGGGTCGTACTCCGCACAGGGCCTCGAAGATGTCGCAGATCTGCACGAGGCGGGAGTAAGGATGGATCTCCTCCTCCTTCAGCCCCTTGGGGTAACCGCTGCCATCTGCAGCCTCGTGATGCTCCTCCACGATCCTGAGGATCTCCTCGTCGGTGAGGTGGGCCCGTTTCAAGGACTCCCCGCTGTAAAGGGGATGTCGCTTCATCTCCTTCCACTCCCCGGGGTCGAGCCTGCTCGGCTTCTGGAGGATCTTGGGGTCTATCCGCTCCTTGCCTATGTCGTGGAAGATGGAGGCCAGGCCGATCTTCTCCACCTCCTTCGAGGGCAGCTTCTGGTGGATGGAGAAGGTGGTGGCCAGGAAGAAGACGTTGTTCAGGTGGATGTAGGTGGCGAAATCGTGGGACATCATCTTTATGATCTTCTTGCCCAGTCGCGGCCCCTTTTGGAGGTAGCTTATGGCCTCCTTGACGAAGGCTTGGCCCTTCTCTATGGTCTCGTCCTCCGGGTTGACGAGCATCTCCTCCACGAAGGAGCCGACCAGGGAGTAGAGGAAGCGCGCCTTCTCCTCCGAGGGACGGTGTTCGTCCCCCATGACGGTGGAGAGGCGTCCCCGCAGGTACTCGAGGTAGGCCCGATAGTCATCCGTGTCCAGGTAGATCCTCTTGACCCCCATCTCCCTCCAGATGTTTATCCGCCTCCGGCTGAGGGGGAGGCCCCTCTTGCGGAAGAGGACCATCTCGTCACCGATCTTGAAATAGATGTCGGCCTCGAAGGGGCTCCTCGGGATGAGGAGGTCGATGCTCAGGGGGAAGAACCGCTTGCCTTCGGATCGCTTAAAGGCTTCCATTTTTTCACCTCTTCGGCAAGAAGAAGGGAAAGGTTGAGTTGGGGGCTTGGATCGAGGGCATCGATGTGTTATCTCGTAGCATCGTGAAGACGAAGGTCCTCCTCTGGCTGCTTTCCCTCCTGTTGCTCCTACCCCTTAGGGTGGGGGCCGGGGAGATCCATCGCCTGGTCCTCGAGAACGGGCTGAGGGTCGTCCTGGTGGAGGACCACTCCAGGCCCGTGGTGGCATATCAGGTTTGGGTGGGATCGGGCAGCGCCGATGAATCCGAGGGGAAGGCTGGGGTCGCCCACCTGATCGAGCACATGATCTTCAAGCCCACCCAGGCCTACCCCCAAGGGGTGGCCAGGCTGGTGGAGGGGCTTGGAGGGAGGGTCAACGCCTTCACCTCCTACGAGTACACGGTCTTTCACCTGGCCGTCTCCCGGAGCCACCACCTCGAGGCCTTGAGGGCCTTGGCCGATGCAGTGCTTCACCCGCGCTTTGACCCCTCAGAGCTGGCCAAGGAGAAGGAGGTGGTCCTGGAGGAGATCAGCATGGGGGAGGATCAGCCCCGCCGGAGGTTTCACAAGAGGCTATGGCGTCGGGCCTTCAGTGTGCATCCCTACGGCAGGCCGGTGATCGGGTACCGGAAGACGGTGAGCTCCTTCAAGAGGCAGGACCTCCTCTGCTTCTGGCGCCGCTGGTATGTCCCAGATAACATGGTGGTGGTGGCTGTGGGGGACCTCTCCTCCTCCGAGGTTCAGGCCGAGATAGAGAGGCTCTTTGGCCCTCTTCGGGGGAGGGCCCCGCGCAGGGTGAGACCGAGGGAACCCTTCCAGAGGTCCCCCCGCGCCCTCTTGGAGAGGGGGGCCTCACGGGAGTACTACGTGGACCTCGCCTTCCACATTCCCGATGTGAAGAGCCCGGATTTCTACCCCCTGGAGGTCCTGAGCGCAGTGCTCACCTCCGGCAGGTCCTCCAGGTTGGTGAGGAGGCTCAAAGAGGAGAGGGCCCTGGTCACCTCTGTGTACTCCTACGCCTTCCTCTCCCGGGACCCAGGGCTCTTCGTGGTGGGGGCCTCGCCGGTGCCGGGGAAGGTCCGAGAGGCCCTCGATGGCCTCCTCGAGGAGCTCAGGCTCGTCGCCAGGAAGGGGGTCGATCCCGAGGAGCTCGCCAGGGCCAAGAAGGGCCTTGAGACCTCCTTCCTCTACGACCGGGAGACGGTCCAGGGGGAGGCGGAGACCCTGGGCTACTTCGAGACCATCCTCGGGGACGCCCGGAAGGTGGCCGAATACCTGAAGGGCGTAAAGGGGGTGACCCCCGATGAGGTGAGGGACGTGGCCCGGAGGTACTTCCGCCGAGAGGGGCTGACCCTTGGCCTGATGGTACCAGGGGGAGAAGGGCCCTCGGAGGAGGAGCTCTTGCGGTACGCCTCCCGGTTGGGGGAGGAGGGAGGGCTTAGACGTTGTAGGCTTCCCAACGGCATTACGCTGCTCTTCCTCAGGGATTCCTCCCTGCCCCTGGTGGGCATCACGGTGGCCTTCGAGGGGGGACTCCGCTACGAGGATGAGGGCAAGGCGGGCCTCACCCAGCTGCTCTCCAAGGTCCTGACCCGAGGGACCGGCTCGAGGACGGCCCTGGAGATCGCCGAGGAGGTGGACGCCCTGGGGGCATGCCTCAGCGCCTTCGCCGGCAGGAACAGCTTCGGGGTAGAGGCAGAGGGGCTGAGCCGCGACTTCTCCAGGCTGCTGGAGTTGGTGGCAGACCTGGTCATGGACCCGACCTTTCCCCCTGAGGAGCTCGACAAGGCCAAGGCGGAACAGCTCGCCGCCCTGCGGCGACAGCGGGACGACCTCGCCTGGCGGGCCTTTCAGGCCTTTCGCTCTTTCCTCTTCCGCCGACATCCCTACCGTCTGAACCCCGTGGGGACGGAGGAGACCATCGAGAGGATCTCCAGGGAGGACCTGCTCCGTTATTGGAAGGCCTATGCCATCCCCTCTAGGATGGTCCTGGCCGTAGTGGGCGACCTCGAATGGGAGGAGGTCCATAAGGAGGTACAGAGGGCCCTTGGCCCCTTCAAGGGCAGAGGAGGCCCTCCTCCCCCCGTCCCCAAAGAGCAGAGGCCGAAGGCCCCCAGGGAGAAGAGGATCACCTACGGCAAAGGGGAGCAAGCCCACCTGGTCCTGGGCTTCCTCGGGGCGAGCATCAGGGATGAGGACCGCTTCCCGCTGGAGGTCCTCGGGGCGGTGCTCGGCAGACAAGGGGGGCGTTTCTTCAGGAGGCTCAGGGACGAGATGGCCCTGGGGTATGAGGTCTTCTTCTTCGTCAGGTGCGACCTCGACCCCGGCTACCTCGGGGCCTACGTGGCGACGAGCCCGGAGAAGGTCGCCAAGGCGACAGAGGGGATTAAGGGGCTCTTGAGGGAGGTCCTGGAGAGGGGGGTCACGGAGAGGGAGGTGGAGGAGGCCAAGCGGTACCTCATCGGCAACTACCAATTGGGCCTTCAAGGGGTCCTTTCCCTCTCGAGCACCGTGGCCTTGAACGAGCTCTACGGGCTTGGAGGGGGCTTCTTCGAGATCTACCCCCGTCGCATCGAGGCGGTCACCGCCCGGCAGGTGGCGGAGGTGGCCAGGAGGTATATCGACCTTCAGGCCTACACCCTGGTGGTCCTCAGCCCCTCCTCTGAGTGAGTTTCTCCAGGACGGCGCTCCTTTTGCCCTCGAGGCTGAGGGGTTTGTCCCTTCGGTCGTCGATCTTCAGCGTGGTGACCACCCTGAAGGCCCCCCTTCGGAAGGGGGCCTCGTGCATCTTGCGGGCCACCTCGAAGAGGGCCTCCAGGTCCCCCTCCACCTGCGTGCCCATGGGGGTGACCTCGTACTTCAGCCCCTCCTCCTCGAGGACCTTCACACAGTCGGCCACAAAGGGGCTTACGCTCGTTGAGGACGTGCCCAAGGGGATAACCGATATCTCCATCACTGCCATCTTTCCCTCCTCTCTAATAGGGTAGAGCCTCCAGAAGGTATAGGCCCACGGCGGCGAAGAAGAGGTTGGCCACCCAGGCCGAAAGCCACGGGGGCAACAGCCCCCCTTGACCTGCGGCCACGCTCACCGCGAAGGCCACCCAGTAGAGCATCCCCACCGCCACGCTCAAGGCGATCCCGAGGGGGATCCCCCCCTCCCTCCTCCTGGAGGTCCAAAGGGCCAGGGGTACCCCCACCAGGACCAGGATGACGCTGGTGAAGGGGAAGGCCACCTTGGCGTGCAGGTTCACCACGTAGCGGGTGGGGTCGTAGCCCTCCCGTCGCAGCTTCCTCACGTAGCGCCGTAGCTCCGTATAGCTCATCTCCTCGGGGTCCTTCATCCCCTGCTGAAAGTCCTGGGGGGTCTCCTTCAGGTAGAGCCTCAGCTTTGGTACCCGTGTCTCCCTCACCCCTCCTGGTAAGAAGGTCCTCACGGTCGGATCGTAAAGGACCCAGTGCCCCCCGAGGTAATGGGCCCTTTTGGCGTCTATTCGCTCCTTCAGCTCCATGCCCTTGGTGAGGTAGAGGATGGTCACCCCCCTCAGCTCCCCTCCCTTCACCAGCCTTATGTTGTAGATGACGCCGTCGCCCAGGTACCACACCTTCTCGGCCCTGAAGAAGGCCCGCTCCTTCTCCCCCTTGATCCGCACGCTCCAGAGGTGGTCCGCCTCCTGCAAGAGACGGGGCACGGCCCCTTCGAGGCCCAGGAAGACGACCACCGCCACGGCCATGGAGGTGAGGAGGAAGGGGGCCAAGATGGTGTAGTTGCCCACGCCGTGGACCTTCATGGCCAGGATCTCCCTGTTCCTGCCCATGAGCCCCAGCGTGACCATGGTGGCCATGAGCAAGGCGAAGGGCAGCGACTGGACCAGATAGGCCGGAGTGCGGTAGAGGAGGAAGAGGCCGAGGAGTCGAAGGGGTGCCCCGTAGGTGAGGACCGCCTCAGTCCTCTCCAAGGCCTCCACCGCCAGGAAGATCAGGACGAACCCCCCTAAGGCCATGGAGAGGACCTTGAGCTGTTCCCTCAGCAGGTAACGGGTCAGGGGCTTCATCTCATCCTTCTCAAGGCCTCGAGCCCCCGCTCCATCAGCTCAAGGAGCAGTACAGGGGACTCCTCGAGCGACTTGCGGAAGAGGTAGATCCCCAGGGCCAAGAGCACCCAGTTGGGGAACCAGGCCCCGGCCCAGGGGGGGATGAGGCCTCCGGTGGCCAGGGCCTTCCCGAAGCAGTAGAGGATGTAGTAGAGGAGGATCACGAAGAGGCTGATGACGAAGCCGAAGGACCTCCCCGAGCGGGTGTGATAGGTCCCCAGGGGCAGGCCCAGGAACCCCAGCACCAAGGCGGCGAAGGGGATGGCGAACTTGAAGTGGAGTTCGACGAGCTGAGGCCGTATGTCCTTGCCCTCCTCCTTCCGCCTCTGGATCTTCTCCTTCAGCTCCCTGATGGACATCTCCTTCTCCAGGAGCCTCACGCGGCTCTTCCTCTTGGCCGCCTCGAGCATCTCCCCGTAGGCGAGGTTGAGGGTGTAGTGCTCGAATTCTGCCACCCGGTAGGTCCCCCCCTCTGCCTCTTGGTGGATCTTTCCCTTGAAGAGCCTGAGGGAGAGCTTCCTCCCCTTGGGCTCTACCGCCAAGAGGCCCTCCTGGGCGACGATGAGGTTGTGCTGTCCTGCCTCCCGTTCGTCGTAGAGCAACACCCCCCTCATCCGTCCCTCGTGAATCTCGTCCACGTAGATCACCACCCCGGGCAGGAGGTTGTGGAAGACCTTCTCCCTTATCCTCGGCTTCAGGGCCTTGCTGGCCGCCTCGAAGAGGCTCTCCTTGAAGGCCCGGATGGACCACGGTACCCCGTAGAGGGTCAGGAAGCCCGTGGATAAAGTGGCCACCAAGGCCACCGCCAGGACCGGCCTCAGGAACCTCTGGGCCCCGACCCCTGAAGTCTTGAGGGCCAGGACCTCGCGGTCGGCGCTCATCCTGCTCAGGGCCAGAAGGACGCCCAGGAGGAGGGCCATGGGGATGACGAAGACGAGGAAGGAGGGGGTGAGGAGCAGCATGAACTTGAGGGCGTAGAAGAAGGGGATGCCCCTGTCCAGGACCATCTCGGTGACGCGGAATATCTTCCCCGTCATGAAGGAGAAGGTGAAGACGAGCAAGCCCGTCAAGGAGTACTTGACGATCTCCCGGGATAGGTAACGGTCCACTATCACGGTGCTCGAAGTATAACAGAGGGGCGAGGGTAGGTCACCTCAGCCGCAAGGAGACCACCTTGGAGATCCCCGGCACCTCCATGGTGACCCCGTAGAGGGCGTGGGCCGCCTCTATGGTCCTCTTCTGATGGGTCACCAGGATGAACTGACAGCGGTTCTTGAACTCCCGCAGGAGCCCCAGGAATCGTTCGATGTTGGCCTCATCCAGCGGTGAGTCCACCTCGTCCATGATGCAGAAGGGGGCAGGCCTCAGCAGGAAGAGGGAGAGGATGAAGGCGATGGCCGCCAAGGCCTTCTCCCCCTTGGAGAGCAGCTCCATGCTCCTCAGCCTCTTCCCCTTGGGCTGTATGAGGATCCTCACCCCGGGCTCAGGCCCTCCATCGGACACGATCTCCCCTCTGCCGCCGAGGAATAGCCGTTCGACCAGGGAGTTGAAGGTCTGCCGCGTCCTTTCAAGGGTCTGCTGGAAGAGCTGCCGACTCTGGCGGTTTATCCGCTCTAGGGTCTTGGAGAGGGTGGAGAGGGACTCCTCGAGGTCCTCCCGTTGGGTCTTGAGGAAGGCCAACCGCTCCTTGACCCCTTCGTACTCCTCCACAGCCCCGAGGTATACGTCGCCTATTCGCTCCAGGGCCTCTCGCAGCCGTGAGATCCTGTCCGTGAGGTCCTCTGGGGCTTCCTCCTCGGGGACCTCTCCTGGGGAGAGGCCGAAGCGTTCCCTCAGGGCCTCCTCGAGCTGCTTCATCTCCAGCCTGAGCCTCTGGAGCTCAAGCTCATTGCCGGAGAGGCGATCCCGGATCTCCTCCTCTTGAGCCTGCAGCTCCTTCAAGGCCCTCTCTGCCCGCGCCTCCTCTTCCTTCAGGAGCTCCAGGTGCTGACGCCCTTCCTCTAAGCGGAGGGATAGCCCTTCCTGTTGGGTTGTGAGCTCGCGGAACTCCTCGGCTGTCCTCATCCGCTCCGCCTCCCGATCCTCGATCTTCCCCTCAAGCTCCTTGGCCTCCTGCCTTTTGCCCTTGAGTTGAGCCGCGGTCCTTTTGAGCCTCGCTGCGAGTTCCTGGATCCCTGCCTCCTTTCCCCTCAACCTCTCCCTCAAGGTGGCCAGCTCCTCCCTGAGGTCGGAGATCTCCCTCTGGAGGCGGGCCTTACGGGCCTCCACCCCCTTTAGGGCCTCTTCCTTCTGGCCGAGCTCCTCGGTCAGCCCCTTCAGCTTTCCCTCCAACTCTCGGAGCCCTTCCGCGGTTCGGCCAACCTCCGCCCCCCATTCATCGAGCTCCAGCTTCGACTGCTCCAGTTCCACCTTCAGCAGGGAGGCCTTCCTCTCCGTGGCCTCAAGGTCCCTCTCCAGGTGATGCCTCCTGTCCTGAAGTTCCCTGAACCTTTGTCCCTTGGCCTCCCGACTTTGCCTCAGGGCATCCGCCCTCTGCCTCATCGCTCCGAGCCGGGTCTCGAGGTCCCTCAGGGCTCCTTCTGCCCTCTGCAGGGCCTCCCTCCTGCGGGCCATCTCCTCCTCGAGCTCCTTTATCGAGGTCCTCCTCCTGAGGAGCCCCGAGGGAGGGGGCCCCCAGAAGGTCCCTCGAGAATCTACGAGTTCCCCCTTCCTGGTCACGACCTCGCCCTCGGGGTTCGCCGAGGAGAGCTCATCCACCAGGAAGACCCCCTCCAGGAGGCGATCGAGCAGCCTTTCGTAGCCCTCCGCCCTCACAAAGTCCCTCAGGTTCCCCCCCTTTCCCTTGGGCTTCGGTCCCTCGGCGGGCAAAAGGGAGACCTTCCCCTTGACCCTACTCAGGACCCGGAGGGCCTCCTCGACGTCCTTGACCACCAGGGCCTTGATCCGCTCCCCCAGGGCGGCCTCCACCGCCTCCTCGTAGCCCCGCTGCACCTCGATGAGCTCACCGAGGACCAGGGCCTCGCTGAGGCCCACCGCCTTAGGGTCCTTGAGGATGGCCTTCACCTCCTCCGGGTAACCCTCCCGTTCCTCCTCCATCCTGAGGAGGAGCTCGTGTCGCATCCTCGAGGCCTCAAGTTCGGCCCCGAGGCGCGCGATCTCCTGCCGAACCGTGGCCATTTCCGCCTCCTGCTCCCCTATGGAGAGCCCCAGCTCCTCGAGTTCACCGTTTATACCCTCCAGCTCCTGCTGCAGCCCTTCCTCCTGCAGCCGAAGGCCCCGGAGTTCTTCCTCCAGCCGCCTCTTCTCCTCCTCCGTCCGCTGAAGTTCCGCTCCATCCCTCTCCTTCTTGGCCTCCAACTCCTGGAGCCGTCCCTGTAGCTCCTTGAGGAGGTTCCCCAGCCGGACCCTCTCCCCCTCCATGGAGAGGAACTCCTTCCTCAGGCGATCCCGCTCCCTCATCAGGTCCTCTCTCTGGGGCTCGAGCTCCCCGAGTCCTTCCCTCCTCTGTTCCAGGAGGGCCTCAAGCCTTCCAACCTCTTTCCCCAGCCCCTCGACCTCGGCCGAGGTCTCTTGGTGCCTGCGCCTCAGCTCCCCCTCGAGGCTACAGAGCCTCTCCTCGTCCTCCTTACAGGCGCTGAGGAGCCCCTTCAGGCCCTCGAGCTCCCTCTCCAGGGCCCGGAGGCGTTCCTCCCGCCTCTTCAGCTCCCCCTCCACCTTGAGGGCCTCCCGTTCCACGGCCTCGAGGTCCTCCCTGGCCTCAAGCAGCCGAAGGCCCACCTCCTCCTTCCTCCTTTGGGCCTCCGCCTTCCGCCTCTGGAGCTCGGTCAGCCGTCCCCTTAGGGCCTCCACCTCCCCTTGAAGCCCCTCGGCCTCCTGCCCTTTGGAGCGCCACCGTCCGGCCAGGTGCGCGATCTCCAGCCTTCGCAGCTCCTCCTTCAGGCGCCTGTAGCGCCTCGCCTTGGACGCCTGGGACTTCAGGCTCCTGGCCTGGCGTTCTACCTCAGCGATGACGTCCTGCAGCCGCTCCAGGTTCTGGCGGGTGTTCTCCATCTTCCGCAGGGTCTCCTTGCGCCGCTCCTGGTACTTGCTGACCCCTGCCGCCTCTTCGATCATGAGGCGGAGCTCGCCCGGCGGTGCCTCGATCAAGGCCTCCACCTCCCCTTGGGCCACCACGGCGTAGGCATTGACCCCCAGACCTGTGCCGAGGAAGAGGTCCCTGATGTCCTTGAGGCGGCAGGGCCGCCTGTTTATCAGGTAATGGCTTTCGCCGGACCGGAAGAGGCGCCTGGTCACCCTCACCTCCTCGAGGCCTTCGTAGCCTCGAAGGGACTGGAGGCTCGTGTCGAAGACCAAGGAGACCTCCGCCATCCCGGAGGGCTTCACCTCTTCGGTGCCGTTGAAGATTACGTCCTCCATGGAGCGGCTGCGAAGGTGGGTGGGGCGCATCTCCCCCAAGGCCCAGAGCACCGCATCCACGATGTTGGACTTCCCGCAGCCGTTGGGCCCGACTATGGCGGTTATCCCTTCCGGGAAGGTGAGGACGGTGCGGTCGAAGAAGGACTTAAACCCCAGGAGTTCGATCCGCTTCAGCTGCATGGGCCGGCCTTCCGCATACGGTCTGTGCCAGCTCGATCCGTTTGATGACCTCCTCAGGACCCAAGACGTCCATGACCTCGAAGAGACCGGGGCTCACGGTCCTGCCGGTGAGGGCCAACCTCACCGCTTGGGCGGCGTCCCTGGTCTTGATCTCCAATTCGTCACAGAGGCGGCGGAAGGTGGCCTCGAGGGCCTCCTTCGTAAAGGGGACTCCTTTGATGGCCTCCTTGAAGCGCTCGAGGAACTCCGAAGCCCTCTCCGTGAAGAACTTCTCGACGCCCTTTTGGTCGTAGGAGGTAGGCGGACGGAAATAGAAGGCGGCCTGAGAGGCCATCTCCTTGAAGGTCTTGGCCCTTGGCTGAAGGGTCTTTACGGCCTTGATCAGCTTTTCCTCCAGGTTTACCTCTATGCCCTCCTCCTTCAGGAAGGGCTGGAGCCTCCTGGCGATCTCCTCCGGTGGTTCCTCCTTGATGTAATGGGCGTTGAGCCAGAGGAGCTTTTCGGGATCGAAGACCGCGGGCGATTTGCTCACGTTCTCAAGAGAGAACTTCTCCACGAGCTCCCCGAGGCTGAAGATCTCTTGATCCCCGTAGGACCATCCGAGCCTGGCCAGGTAGTTCACCATGGCCTCGGGCAGATAGCCCATCTCCCGATAGGCCGACACGGCGGTTGCCCCATGGCGCTTGCTGAGCCGCGTCCTATCGGTGCCGAGGATGAGGGGCAAGTGGGCGAACTTCGGCACCGGGTAGCCGAGGGCCCGATACAGGAGGATCTGACGGGGGGTGTTGTTGAGGTGATCGTCCCCCCGGATCACGTGGGTGATCCCCATGAGGGCGTCATCTACCACCACCACGAAGTTGTAAGTGGGGGTGCCGTCCGAGCGCACGATGATCAGGTCGTCCAGTTCCTCGTTCCTGAAGGTCACCTTCCCCCGCAGCAGGTCCTCCACCACCGTGACGCCGTCGAGGGGTGCCTTGAACCTGATGGCGTAAGGCAGGTCCGGTTGGTCCTTGCGATAGCGGCAGCGGCCGTCGTACTTGGGCTTGCGCCCTTCGGCCAAGGCCCTCTTCCTCATCTCCTCGAGCTCTTCGGGGGTGCAGTAACAGCGGTAGGCCTTCCCCTCATCGAGCAGCCGCTCGGCGTGCTCCCTGTAAAGCTCCATCCGTTGGCTCTGGAAGTAAGGTCCTTCGTCCCAGTGCAGGCCGAGCCAGGAGAGGCTGTCGAGGATGTCCACCAGGAACTCCTCGCGCGAGCGGCTCCGGTCGGTATCCTCGATCCTCAGGACGAACTTCCCACCGTGGTGGCGGGCGAAGAGCCAGTTGAATAAGGCCGTCCTCGCCCCCCCGATGTGGAGATATCCCGTGGGGCTCGGGGCGAACCTGGTCCTTACCTCCTTCATCGCATCATGATCAGCAGGCCCCCGAAGGGTATCATTATGAGGACGAAGATCGCCGCGGTGATGACGACGGCAAGGATGGCCTTTCCCACGGAGACCTCGTGGACCTTCTCGAGGCCCACGACCTGCAGGTAAAGGCCGTAAAGGGAGGCCAAAAAGCCGATAAACGGGATCCAGCCGAGCAGTTGCACCACGGCGCTATAGGCCACCACGCGGAAGGTCCCTTCGTAGGTCCCCCTGCCCTGGAAGAGCTGCTGAAGCACAAACTGCAGGATCCCCGCCCCGATGAAGGCGAAGACCAGGGAGACCAGGGCCGCGATGAAGGGCATGGGGTTGAAGAAGATGAGGGAGCCGAGGATCCCCCTCACTGCGAGGCAGACCGCCAGGAAGAGCACCGGCGGGTAGAACCCCCCTGTGCGCGACATATCCCCGAAGAACTCCTTGGGACGAAGCGCCACCTCCTTGGCCACCTGGATGAAGCTGCCCACGAACTCCTGGGGGTTGAAGTCCTTTTCCATATCTCCCTCCTTATTCAGATCTTGAGGATGACCTCCTTTAAAAACTCACCTCCGAGGTCCTGAAGGACGATCCTCCTCTCCTCCGTGTCCAGCACTGCCAGGGAGGGCGGTCCTTCCTTTGGCAGGGCAGGGGACCCTGGGTTAAGCAGCACCAAGGGGCCCCTCTCTATGAGATGGGGCTTGTGGGTGTGGCCGGTGATGAGGAGGTTTACCTGATAGCGCCCCCCCAGTTCCAGCAGGTCCTCCACATCCTGCTCCTCCCCATGGAGCATCATCACCGAAAGCCCATCGATGAAACAGTACACATAAGGGGACTGAAGGGGGAAGTTTATCATCAGTTGATCCACATCGGCGTCGCAGTTCCCCTTGGCGATCAATAGGGGGACCGGGGCGTGATTGATGGCCCAGGCCAGGGTCTGGGGGTCATAGTCCTTGGGGAAGGGGTTGCGGGGGCCGTGATAGAGCAGGTCTCCGGCGTGAAGTATCAACTCCACCCCTTCGAAGGGCCCTTTGATGGCCTCCTCCCAGGCCTTGAGCCCCCCGTGGGTGTCGCTTATGATCCCCACCCTCATTTGGCCAGCAGTTCGAGGATTCGCTCTGCGAAGGCCCTGGCCGCCTGGGGACCGTTGGCGGTCACCACCCGGCCGTCCACCTCCACCGCCTTCGCCGTGTAAGAGGCCCCAAGGGCCGTGAGGGTCCTGCCCTCTGAGGGCCAGACGGTGGCCCTTTTGCCCTCCAGTACGCCGGCCTTGGCGAGAATCACCGGGGCGATGCAGATGGCCCCCACCACCTTCCCCTGAGTGTAGGCCTCCTTGGCGATCCGCAAGGCCTCCGGGTGGGAGAAGTAGACCTGTGCCCCTATGCCCCCTACGAAGATCACGGCCTCATAACGGGCCACATCCACCTCTCGGAGGGAGAGGTCGGGTTTGACCCGTAGGCCGAGCATCCCCCGGGCTTCCTCCTTCTTGGATGAGGCCACCTCCACCACGAGGCCCTTGGACTCGAAGAGCTCCTTGGGCACCTTCAGCTCCTCGTCCCTGAACCCCTCAGGGGCGATGATCATGAGGACCTTGGCCGTAGAGGCCCCTGAGATCGCCCAAAGGCAAAGGAGCAGAAGGACCAAGAAGAGGCCTCTTCCTCCCCTCAAGGACCCTCTCTTCAACACGCCCTCACCTCCAGGATGAGGTAACGCTTCTTGCCCGCGGGGACCTCCACCTCCACCTCCTGGCCCTCCTCCTTCCCCACGAGGGCCTTGGCCACAGGGGAGTGGATGGAGATCTTGCCCTGGGGGGGGTCGGCCTCATCGCCACCCACGAGCTGGTACTCGAGGACTCGGTCGTTGTCCAAGTCCTTCAGCTTCACCTTGCAACCGAAGGAGACCCGCCCCTCCTCGGGGACCTGTTCCACCACCACGGCCCTGGCCAGCTTCTCCTCCAGCTCCTTGATCTTGGCCTCGATGAAGGCCTGTCGCTCCTTGGCGGCCTCGTATTCGGCGTTCTCGGAGAGATCGCCGAAGGCCCTGGCCCGCTCTATCTCGGCGATTATGCGGGGCCGCTCCTCCTTCTTCAGACGTTCAAGCTCCCTCTTCAGACTTTGATAGCCCTCTTTGGTGATGGGAAAGGTCTCCATCTCCCTTCTCCGGAGGCTGAAATTTGCCAAATATTAGCACCTCTGACCCAGACGGGCAACCACCTGAGGGGGTCCCTTACTGGGAGGGGAGCCTCTCCCTTCGGCCCCTGACGACTATCAAGTTCGTCTCTATCTCTGCAGAAGGATATCTTAGTTTGCGGTTTCGCTTGCGGGGTCGATTTTGCCGCTGGATTTGCCCTTTGACATCTGGGGATTTCTTTTGTCTCAATGCTTTAACGAGGTTTGATAAGTGCCACCTCATGGGTTGCTGAAGATGGCCCTCATCAGTTAATATAGCTTAGCATGAGAATTGCCCTTAAGCTTGCGCCTGCGGGTGGTTCTCTCGAGTTGCCCATTCATTACAACCACTTAATCCAGGCCATGATCTACCGGAGCCTGGATGGTGCGTTGGCAGAGTGGTTTCACGACAAAGGATACAGCTACGGTAAAAGGCGTTTCAAGCTCTTCACCTTCTCGCGACTTCTTTCCCACAAGCGAAGGTACGACGCGCAGAAGAAGACGATCACCTTTATAGGATCCCTTGAGCTCAAGATCGGATCGGTGGATGTGAAGCTCCTGGAGTCTCTCGCAGTTCACTTGGTTCGGCAGAGGGAGGTGCAGTTAAAGGGCACGCCTTGCTACTTCACATCTGTCGAGGTGGAGATGCCGGTGAAGACATCAGGGCCGGTGGCCGTGCGTACGCTCTCCCCCATCGTCGTCTACAGCACCCTCAAGGACGCAAGCGGCAGGAAGAAGACCTACTACTACAATCCATGGGAGCGGGAATTTCAGGAGAAGATCCTTGAGAACCTCCGACGCAAGTGGGCTGCGCTTCACGGGAGCAAGGAGCCTCCGTCCATGGAAGGCGCCTATATCAAGCCCCTTCGGGTGAGCAAACGCAATGAGGCGATAGTTAAGTTCAAGGGTACGGTGATCAAGGGGTGGACCGGGCTCTACGAGCTTTCCCTTCCCGAGCCCTACTTTAGCCTGGCCTACGACGCCGGCCTCGGCTCAAAGAACTCCCAGGGGTTTGGGATGGTGGAAGTGGTAAGGAGGACAGAAGGATGAACGATAACGAACCTCGATGGACGGGAAATCCCTTTGTGGATGCTGGCTTGGCTGCTATTGCAGCTATTACCAAGGCCAACGACCTGAAGGATCTAACCCCTAGACATCTTGAGGAGGCGGTCAAAGCGCTGGAAGGAGTGCTTCTCAGTGACCAGTCTCTCGGCCTAAATGTCCCCCGATCCTTTGCCAGAACAGCGATGTCTCAGATCTTTCCCAACAGTGAACTGGTGAATAACTCCAACTGGAAAGGGAAAACCCCCGAGGAGAAAGCCGAAAACGTGCGCCGCAAGTTCCGTCAATCCCTGGCGGACTTACTTAAGCGGGCCAAACTTAGCCTTAAGGAAAGTGATGGAGAGGAGGTGTGCACGGCTTGCGGACGACGGTGTCCACCTGAAGCCATGGTTTTTGTCCGGCAGCACACCATGCCTCTTTTCAGCGGTATTGTGAACTTTTACCCTGCTCTTGCTCACGGAGGACTTTTGTGCGGGCTCTGTGCGCTTGCTGTGCGCTTTTTCCCTCTCTCTGTAATGCGTACAGGGGCTTACAACCGCCTATGGTTTCTCCACAGCCAAGACATTCCACTAGCAAAAGCGGTTTCCCGGCGCTACGCTTGGGATCACTTCCATCGCCTGATTGCCCTCAATGAAGCCCTGGAATTCTTTTCCGGCTGGGAAACAGCCGGCGATGCTGCGACCGTGCTCTCTCTCTTTTTTGAACTTCTTCAAGAAATGGGCGATCAGTTAAAGGAAATCTGGGAAAGTTCCTTACCTATTACTGCTTATATCTTCTCAAACGACAACCGTTCCTCTTTCGTTCATCCCATTCCCATCCCGAATGAAATCCTACGCTTTCTCGCCTATCTTTCGGTGGAGCCTACCGGAGCCTCCGCTCGCTTATGGAAGGAATTGCTATATGTGGCTTCAGACCTCGATAAAAACGAACGAAAAGATCGTATAAGTTTCGTGAACAATATAGCCCAAAACATTTTGGATCTTAAACCTATCCTTCCCCCTTGCCTTGACGATGAAACTCCGAGGCTTTGGGGAGGATGGGTTGCCCATCGGCTTTATCTTCAGGAGGTGTTACAGATGCCAGCTTCAAAGATTGCTTTGTTGGAGCGCCTGGGGCTTCAAATTGCCCAAAGTGAGGAGGCCAAAAAGCGCATTATGGAATTGCGCCAGGCTCGCCGGAATGAAATTTACGGCATCCTGCTGCGGTATGTCCGGAAGGGATGGCTGAAGCATGACGAGTTTTACACTTTACTTCCACCCAATGACTTCAACGCCGCTCAAGAGGTTCGGGATGTGCTGCTGGCCGTGATTTACGAGTGGCACAACTGCCAGGACCGAGGGGAAGGGTTCCCATCTTTAAAAGAAGCCCCCTCACCTCCTTCCCCCGATGAGGTGCTTCAGCATATCCAGCGGATCGGGAACAAGCTTATCGCCACCTTACCCAACTTAAACCGTTGGATCGGGGCTTTACAGACCGCCCGAAGTCCCTATGAAATCCGAGGGGTTTATCTAAACGCTATTCGGTTCGGCGCTTTGGGTTTCCCTGATTTTGTGTTCCTTGCGCCTCTCGGTGATACCTCCCGCATTTGGCTGTTACGAGATTATTTGCTTGCTTTCCTCTTTGACAATGCCCGCAAGGTGCTATCACAAGAAGAAATCCCTGCTGGGAAGAGGGACGAAGTGTTCCTCTCCCAAGAAAATTCAAGGAGGTGATCAGCTATGGCATATCCCGTTTTAACGGGTACAGTGTTAATTGAGGCCAATGGAGCAGCTCTGAACAATGCTGGCCTTGAGGAAGGCCGACGCGTGGATAACGCTGTCGCGGTCAAGCAGATTCGTATCGGGCGGCTGCGTTTCCCCTATGTATCCGGGCAGGCATGGCGACGCTGGTGGCGAGAGGTACTTTATCAAGACTTCAATTGGTCACGGAGCCCGGTAACCCGAGAGGCAAAAAGCGCTTACACCGAGGGTGATCCAATTACTTACGCAGAGGATGACCTCTTTGGATATATGGTAGCAAGGAAGCGGGGCCAGACCGCTGGTACCTTTCGGCGCATCTCCCCTTTGAAAAATAGTCTACTGATCTCCGTCCTTCCCAATGTCATTTCCGACGATTACGGACATTTTTCCCGCAATTTACCCCCGGGAACAGACATTATCCCCTTTGAAGCCGAACATTACACCACCTGGCTTCAGGGCGTTTTTACCATTTCCCTTACCGATGTTGGACGCTTTATGGTAGGAGAAATGTATGATCTCCCCGAAGAACTTGTCCATTCTCACACCGATCAACTTGAACCTGAGGGCGACAATGGACGTGTTTATCGGCTGCCTAAAGAAATGCGAATAGAGCGAGTACAACAGATCCTACAGGCCTTGGCACGTCTTCGAGGTGGAGCACGCCTGGCTCGGAACCTCTCCGATGTAACCCCTGTTGTGACTCTAATCGGATTTTTAGATGGGGGTAATGCCCCGTTTCAGCGCCTCTTTGAGCCCGATGCCAACAATGAACGGGTTCTTCTTAACTTAGAGCGGCTCTGCTCAGTTCTGAGCGATTACCAAGATCGAGTTCTAAACCCTCGGGACGATACCAAAGCCCTGTATTTCGGGTACCGTCCCACAGTGCTGGCCAACGAAGCCCAAGTTCTTCGAGCCTTTGAGGAGGAACCCCTCAAGGAATACATAGAGGTCGTCGGAACGCCTCAACAGGCAGTGGAAAAAGCCACCGAGGCCGTGCCGTTGGTGTTTGACCGCTATCTGTCATAGGGAGCGGAGAGGGAATGCTGAAGGGAATCAGGGTAACCCTGACGGCGTACACAGCTTCCTTTCGGATTCCAACTTTTGTCGGCTACCCCCTGACCCTGCCCGCGCCTCCCCTTTCCACCGTGCTTGGGATCCTTTCAGCTGCCAAAGGGGTGTGGATATTGCCGGAGGAACTCCCCTGGCTGGCTTACCGATGTGATTACGAGGCCCGCGGTTGGGATTTGGAGTATATCGTTCAAATCGAGCGAAAGAAGGTCCACGACGTCCCGCAGCCAAAGCCTTATCCAAAAACTTACGGGATTTTGCCGCGCGAGTTTCTCGTAATACCTCGCTTGACCCTCTATCTTCCCTCTGAGTGGGAGGAGTTTTTCCGCCGTCCGCGTTATAACCTTCTTCTGGGGCGAACCCAGGATGTGGCCACCGTGGAAGAAATTGTGCCTGTAGAGCTAAAGGCAGCAAGTGCAGGGGAAATCGGTGGTGTTCTGCTGCCGCAGGAGGTGGTCTTCCGCCACGCCTTTCCTGCGCAAATCTTCAACCTTCCTGTGGCCTTTACTGGGGAGCCTGTGAGGCGTCCCTTACGGATGGAAATCTTCGGGGTCATCGATGCAAAACGGCCGGGGAAATTTTCCGGGGCAACGGATTGGTTCGTGCGGGACGAGACCACGGGGATGGTCGTCCCCGTCTATCGGCGGGAATGGCTGATGGGAAGGACATAGCGCTGTGGAGCACCTAAAAATGAAGGAACCATTAGCGAAGTCTGGGGAAACGCTGATCTCCCTGTCCGAGCATTCTCGCCAGGTAGACGATTATGTTCGGACCATAACGGAAGCCTATCAGGAGCATTGGAAAAAATTGCTGGGTGAAGATTGGGCGGAGTGTCTCTCTCGGGCCCTGAGAATTGCCGCCCTTGTCCATGACCTCGGCAAGGCGGCCGAGGGGTTCCAGCGCGCTCTGAAAAACCCGCGCTCACCCTGGGAATTTCGGCACGAGGTCCTTTCCGCTGCCCTCCTCTTAAGCCTTGACGGCGGTGAAGAGGTGGAACTCGCTGCTGGAGCGGTCCTAACTCATCATCGGGATTTAGAGGACCAGAAGTTGAGACAAGATGCTGGATGGGCACCCTTACCGGAACCAGATCTGGAGCGGAAGATAAAGGAGCGGTTCCGTCAGAAGGCTGGGGAGATGAAGGCTTTTTGGGAGTGGGTCAGGGCTTTCTGGGAAAAACAGCCTGAGTTATCCACTTGGAAGCCCTCCGAGACCCCAGAAAATCTCTTGCCTCCTTCGCCTTTAATAGAAAGGCTTAAGCGGGATCTTTCGCAGGGAGAACTTTTCAAGAGCCCCAGAGCGATGGCCCTGCTTTTGGCCCGGGGGAACCTCATGGCAGCGGACCATGCGGTAAGTGCCGGCGTTTCTACCTTTAAAATCCATTTGCCCACCCCCTCTTTTCCGCCTCTTCGATCCTTCCAGAAGGAAGTCGGAGATCACCGGGGAGACGCCTTTCTGGAGGCGCCCACGGGATCAGGGAAGACCATAGCCGCCCTCCGATGGGCTTTGAATAACCGCAGGGCGGGCGAACGCATCTTTTACCTCCTCCCTTACCAAGCAAGCATCGAGGCGATGGCGGATACGTTGGAAAAGAAGTTCGGGAAGGAGCACGTGGCTGTCCTTCATGCCCGTGCCTTGGATTACGCCTTCCGTGAGCACTTTGAAGGCACAGGGGAATATGAAACTGCCGTTGCAAAAGCCCTAGAAGAGGTAGAACTAAATCGTCTTGCCCATAAGCCCATAAAAGTTGCAACGCCGTTTCAGCTGTTGAAGTGGCTGTTCGGCATTCCCCGCTTTGAGATCGGCACTAGTGAGATGGTCGGAGGCCTTTTCGTCTTTGACGAGATTCACGCCTACGATGCGCATACCGTCGCCCTGATCGTTGAGATGGTCAAAGTATTAAGGAAGCTTGGTGGACGCTTCCTTTTTATGAGCGCAACCTTTCCGGAATTCATCAAAACCCTTCTGCGGGATGCTTTGGACGATGAGCTGGCCGAATTCACTTTGAAAAGGGACTTAAAAGATGAGTGGGCTATGCGATTCCTCGGCCAGGCTCGTCACCATCTTCGCTGGCATGAGAATTCGCTGGACGATCTGATTCCCAAGGCCATAGATGCGGTCCGGAAAGGCCAGAGGGTTTTGATCGTGGCCAACCGAGTCACCCAGGCCCAGGAAATTTATCGCTGGTTATCCAAAGTTTCGGATGGCGTTTATCTTCTGCACTCCCGCTTCACCCGTAGAGATAGGGTTGCAAAGGAAAAAACGATCATGAACGCATTGCGTGATGAGGGCCGAAACGAGGTAAATGTTCTGGTGGCCACCCAGGTAGTGGAAGTTTCATTGGACATAAGCTTTGACACGATCTTTACTGAGGTAGCTCCTGTGGACGACTTGCTTCAGCGTTTTGGACGAGTGAACCGTTACGGAGAACACCCTGACGGTGTGGAAGTCCATGTAGCCTCGGTTTTTGACACGGATCGCCTCCGCTGGATTTACGACCTTGACCGGATAAGAGAAACTCTCGAAACCGCCCCTGAGGATGGAAGCCCCTTGACCGTTGAGAGAGCCACGGCTTGGGTTCAGGCGGTTTACAGGGAGGGTTGGACCCAAAAGGAGGCTCGCAGGTTCGCGCAGGCTCGGGAGGCCTTTCAGAGGGTGCTTTCCTCGCTACGTCCCCTGCATCACTTCATCGAGATGATGGAGGAATTCCAAGGTCTTTTTCAAAGCGTGGACGTTCTTCCTAACAGCCTCTTTGGTGAATACCACGATCACTGGACAAATAAGCGCTATCTTTTGGCCAATCAACTTCTAGTCCCCATTCCCTTAGGCACTTTTTGGAGGTTAAAGAAAGATGGGAGACTTGCAAAACATGACAGGATACCGATTGCCAATCTTGCTTATGATCCGCAGCTTGGTCTGATTCCTGAAAGGGTAGAATTAGATGTTCAATTCTTTTGAGAATATCAACGCAACAGTCTTTTACGCCTACCAGATTTGCAAGCGTGAAGCGTGGTTCTATTACCACCACGTGAACCCACCGCAGGAGCATGAGCTTTTGCTCCTTGGGCGATTGGTCCATGAGACATCCTATCAGCGCGCTCGCAAGGAGATCTTTGTGGATCAACTACTTAAGATCGATCTTCTTCGTGATGAACTGGTGGCCGAGGTAAAGCGTTCATCGAAACACCGTGAAGCGGCCAAGCTCCAATTGGCTTATTATCTTTTTTACCTGAAGCACGAGAAGGGACTTGAAATGGATGGCATTCTTCTTTTCCCAAAGGAACGGCAGACGGAAAGAGTAACTTTGACACCTGAACTTGAAGCTCATGTTATGAGACTTCTTAATGAAATGAAACCACTCCTGGCTTTGGATCATCCACCCCCTGCCGTCAAGATCTCTTACTGCAAATCTTGTTCTTTTCAGGAGTTCTGTTGGGGATGAAACGTACAGTTTATATTTTTACATCAGGGAATCTGAAGCGTGAAGGGAATACCATCGTCCTCGTTAGCGAAGAGGACAAGAAGGTAATTCCCATTGAGACCATTGAAGAACTCTTTGTTTTCTCCGAGATTACGCTTAACAAAAGACTTTTGGAATTCCTCACGAAGAAACATGTGATAGTCCATTTTTTCAACTACAAAGCTAACTATGTAGGGACTTATTATCCAAAAGAGTACATGAATTCGGGCTTGATTATCTTGAAGCAGGCCGAACACTTCCTAAGACATGAATGGAGAATAGGCCTGGCTCGAGCCTTCGTCTATGGGGCGATTGGCAACATGCTTTTTGTCCTAAGAACCTATGCTTCCCGAGGGCGGGACCTGCAGGAAAAGATCAAGACCCTGGAGGGACAAATCGGACGGCTCAACGAGGCGGATACACCGGCTGAACTCATGGCCATCGAAGGGCAGGCAAAAGAGATCTACTACAGTGCCTTTGATGCCATCACAGAGGATCCCGACTTTTCCTTTCGAATTCGTTCGCGGCGTCCTCCAGCCAATCGGATGAACGCCATGATTTCCTTTGGGAACTCGATTCTTTATATGACGACCCTATCTGAGATCTACCGAACCCATCTTGACCCAAGAATAGGCTATCTGCACGAGACCAATCAGCGTTCTTTCAGCCTTAACCTGGATCTTGCGGAGATCTTCAAGCCGATTATCGTAGATCGGGCGATCTTTGCTCTCATCAACAGGGGTGAAATTCGGCCTGATGACTTTTCAGAGGGGATGGGGGGTATCTACATGAACAGGCGGGGGGCCCGGAAGTTTATTGAGACCTATGAAAAGCGGTTGGCGGAGACCGTCATGCATAGACGTTTGGGACGCAAGGTATCCTACCGGAGGCTCATCCGGCTTGAGTGTTATAAACTTTACCGCCACTTCCTGGACGGTGAGCCTTACGTTCCCTATGTGAGAACGCGCTGATGTTTGTCATCTTGGTGTACGACTTCGGGGAGAGACGGGTGCAAAAAGCACACAAGATCTGTCGTAGATACCTTACTTGGGTACAGCTTTCAGTGTTTGAAGGTGAGCTCAGCCGTGCCCAACTGGAGCGGCTCCTAGCGGAGCTTTATGAAGTCATGGAGCCCGCGGAGGACTCAGTGATCGTGTACGGCTTTCGGACGAAGCGGTATTTTATGCGAAGGGTCATGGGGAAGGAAAAAGGAGATCCGGAATCTCGATTTCTGTAAGTGCCGCTGGGTCCCCGGGGGTTTTTGCGCTACTGGAGATTCAACGGCTAAAGATGACAAAAACACAAGTGAAACCTAAATTGAGCGATTCATTTTTGGATTGAAGCGGATAGAGGATTTCATCCCTGTGTGGGGGTCAAGATTAGCCCCCCGTTGCAGCTCCGAAACATTACAGGATAGCCCTCT
>Ga0190361_1000114_pt1 | contig 32484 bp, 40 predicted proteins | sample 48721845_MG_FD_161273 | JGI IMG/M metagenome (GOLD analysis project Ga0190361, IMG submission 161273) | Hydrothermal vent microbial mat bacterial communities from Southern Trench, Guaymas Basin, Mexico - 4872-18-4-5_MG | ecosystem: Environmental > Aquatic > Marine > Hydrothermal vents >... | reverse complement strand
TTAGTAAAATTATCTCTTTAGCTCCTGAGGTGTTATAAAATTATGAAAATAAAAAAAGGAGATTTAGTAAAAATTTTAAAAGGTAAAGACCGCGGAAAGAAAGGGAAGGTTTTAGAAGTTTTTCCTAAAGAGAGAAAAGTTATTGTTGAGGGGATAAACCTTTTAGTTAAACATGTAAAGCCGAGAAGAGAAAGAGAAAAGGGACAAAGAATTCAGTTTCCTGCACCAATGGATGTTTCTAAAGTTATGCTGATTTGTCCTCGTTGCAATAAGCCGACTAGAGTAGGTTATAAAATTATTTATCAACAGATAGAGGGTAAGAAAAAAAGAAAGAAAGTCCGTTTATGTAAAAAATGTAAAGAAATAATTGACTAAAAATATGAATGAATTAATTAAAAAATATAAAGAAGTAGTTGTTCCTCAGATGAAGGAGAAATTTGGTTATAAAAATGATTTGGCTGTACCAAGAATAGAAAAGGTTACTCTAAATGTCGGGATTAGTTCCAGTAATAAGGATACGCAATTTATTAAGGCAATAGAGGAAAGTCTGACAAGTATTACTGGACAAAGACCAGTGAAGACATTAGCCAAAAAATCAATTTCTAGTTTCAAAATTAGACAAGGAATGGTTGTTGGCTATAAAGTTACCCTGAGAGGGAAAAAGATGTATGATTTTATTTATAAATTAATTAACATTGCCTTGCCACGGGTAAGAGATTTTTGGGGAATTTCTTTAAAAAGCGTAGATAAGCAAGGAAACCTTACTTTAGGATTTAAGGAAAATATTGTCTTTCCTGAAATTAATCCTTCAAAAGTAGAGAAATTTCATGGCTTAGAGGTTACCATTACTACTTCTGCTAAAACAAGGGAAGAAGGCCTTACTCTTTTGAAACTTTTAGGATTTCCTTTTAAAGAAAAATAAATTTAATTTTATGGCAAGAAAAGCATTAATAGTAAAAGCAAAAAAGAAACCAAAATATTCTACTCGAGTAGTTCGTCGTTGCTGGCGTTGCGGTCGCTCGCGAGGTTATATTAGAGAATATGGTTTATGTCGGATATGTTTTCGGGAATTAGCCAATCGGGGAGAGATTCCGGGCATTAAAAAAGCTTCGTGGTAAATTTTATTAAATAAATTAATAGATTTTTTCTATGACAATAACAGACCCAATAGCCGATATGTTAACTAGAATAAGAAATGCCTTAGCTGTGCATAAGGAAGAAGTAGTTATTCCTTATTCCCGCATAAAGTTAGAAATAGCAAAGATTTTAGAAGAAAATAATTATGTAAAGGAAGTAAGAGTAATGGATAATTACTTTAAAGAAATTTTGATTAGGTTAAAATATGAGAAGGATGGTCAGCCAGCTATTCGGTCTTTAAAGAGAATTAGTAAGCCAGGATGTCGTATTTATGTTAAAAAGGATAATCTGCCAAGAGTATTAAATGATAAAGGTATTGCTATTATCTCTACTTCTCAAGGAATAATGACCAATAGAGAAGCGAAAAGAAGAGGAATAGGAGGGGAAGTTTTATGTGAAATTTATTAAAATTATGTCACGAATAGGCAAACAACCCATTATTTTACCAGAAGGTGTGGAAGCGGAGTTAAAGGAAGATACTTTAATAATTAAAGGTCCAAAAGGTGTTTTAGAGAGAAAACTCCTTCCTGAAGTTAAAGTTAAACAAAAGGACAATGTTTTAACTGTTGAGGTTGATAATCCAAAAGACAGAAAACAACGGGCTTTATGGGGACTTTTTCAAAGATTAATTAGTAATATGGTCAAAGGTGTGGTTTCTGGTTATGAAAAAAAGTTAGAATTAGTTGGTATTGGTTATGGAGCAAAACTTCAAGGGAAGAAGTTAATTTTAAAAGTTGGCTTTTCTCATCCAGTGGAATTTGAAATTCCTCAGGGTATTGAAGTAAAGGTAGAAAAAAATATTATTACTCTTCAGGGTATAGACAAACAATTAGTAGGAGAAACTGCTGCCCAAATAAGAAGAATTCGGCCACCCGAACCCTATAAAGGAAAGGGAATTAAATATGTAGATGAAGTTATCAGAAGAAAAGCAGGTAAAAAGGCAGCTACTACTGGAGCCAAATAAAATATAAAAATAACTTTATGGGGAAAATAAAAGCAAAATTAAAAAAAGAAGCAAGAGAAAGAAGACATCGGCGAGTAAGAGCAAAGATAAAGGGAACAGCGGAAAGACCTCGGCTTTCTGTTTTCCGTAGTTTAAAACATATTTATGCCCAATTAATTGATGATACTCAAGGCAATACTTTAGTGGCTGCTAATGATTTAGAAATAAAGAAGATTTCCCAAAAGATAGAGAAAGGCGATTTAGATAAATTTTCAACAAAAGTTAGAAAGGCCTACTTAGTAGGACAATTATTGGCTGAAAAAGCAATAAAGAAGGGGATTAAAAAAGTCGTTTTTGACCGAGGAGGTTATAAATATCACGGAAGAGTGAAGGCCTTAGCCGAAGGGGCAAGAAAAGGAGGTTTAAAATTTTAATTTTTTAAAATATGAATGGTTCAGAAGAAAAAATTCAAAGATCAATAGACAAAAAAGAAGAATTAGAACAAAGAGTGGTAGAGATTAGAAGAGTTACGAGGGTAACTGCCGGAGGGAAACAACTTTCTTTTCGTGCTTGTGTAGTCATTGGTGATAAAAAAGGCAAAGTTGGAATGGGGGTAGCCAAAGGAGCGGATGTGGCTATAGCCATAGAAAAAGCAGTAAGAAAAGCAAAAAAGAATTTAGTTGAAGTTCCTTTAATTAAAGGAACAATACCCCATCAAATTACAGAGAAGTTTAAGGCTTCCAAAGTTCTCTTAAAACCAGCGCCTAAAGGTAAAGGGATTATTGCTGGCGGACCAGTTAGGGTTGTTTTAGAATTAGCCGGATTTGAAGATGTAGTGAGTAAGATGCTTGGTTCGAATAATAAGATAAATAATATTATTGCCACTATCAACGCTTTAAAAAAGATGAAGATAAAATAAAAATATGCCTTTAACCTTATCCAATTTAAAACCAAAGAAAGGGTCAAAAAAAGGGAAGAAGAGAGTAGGTCGTGGAGGAAAACGAGGAACCTATTCTGGCCGTGGTCAGAAGGGTCAGCGGGCACGTTCTGGAGGAAAGAAGGGATTAAAATTAAAAGGATTTAAAAGTTTGATGCATAACATTCCAAAACTACGCGGTTTTAAGAGCAGAAAGAAAAAAATGGCTGTGATTAATCTTGAAGATTTAGAGAAGAAATTTAACCAAGGCGAAACTGTTGACCTACAAAAGCTAAAAGAGATAGGATTAATAAAGAAGAGTGAAAAAAGAGTGAAAATTTTAGCCAAAGGAAAATTGACTAAGAAGTTAACAGTAAAAGCCCATGCTTTTTCTAAATCAGCTGAAGAAGAAATAAAAAAAGCAGGGGGAGAGGTGATTAAAATAGAATAAGATGTTAGAAAAATTAATCCAAATTTTAAAAATAAAGGAGTTAAGAAAGAAAATTTTCTTTGTTTTGGCTATGTTGCTTGTCTTTCGTTTTGCTGCTCATATCCCTGTACCCGGCGTTGACTTAAAAGCCCTTAAAGATTTTTTTAATTCTACCCAAGTTTTAGGTCTCTTAAACATACTTTCTGGCGGAGCAATGAGGAATTTTTCTATTGTTGCTTTGGGAGTTGCTCCTTATATTACTTCTTCTATTATTTTTCAACTTCTGGTTATGGTTGTTCCTAAGTTAGAAGAACTTTCTAAAGAAGGAGAAAGAGGTTATCAAATAATCAATCATTATACAAGAATTTTAACTGTTCCTTTAGCCGCTTTACAAGCTTATGGAATGATTGTGTTATTACAACGTTCAGGAAGAGGAATTATTGGAGAAATGAATTTTAGTCAAATAATTACTACAATTATAGTGATGACAGCAGGAACAATGTTTCTGGTTTGGATAGGTGAATTAATTTCTGAGAAAAAGATTGGTAATGGAATTTCTTTAATAATTTTTGCTGGAATTGTCTCACGAATTCCGGGTATGATCCAACAAACTCTGGTTACTTTAAACCCCAGTCAATTAACCAATATTATTGTTTTTATTGCTTTAATTCTGATTACTGTAGCTGGAATTGTTTTTATTACTGAAGCCCAAAGGAACATTCCTGTCTCTTATGCTCGGCGGGTAAGAGGGATAAAAATTTACGGAGGAACAGATACCTATTTACCTTTAAGAGTAAATCAAGCCGGAATGATTCCGATTATTTTTGCTATTTCTGTGGTTTTGTTTCCACCTTTAATCGCTCGTTTTTTTCTTACAGCCAGGGCTTCTTGGTTAGTCGCCGCTGCTCAATTTGTTATCAATGTTTTTCAAAATAAAATAGTTTACGATTTTCTCTATTTTGCTTTTGTTATTATCTTTACTTATTTTTACACTTCAATCATCTTTCATCCTCAGCAAATTGCCGAAAGTTTGCAAAAGCAAGGAGGGTTTATTCCAGGAATTAGACCGGGGCGTCAAACCGCCGAGTATCTAAAAAAAGTAAGTAATCGAATTATGTTAGCTGGTGCTTTGTTTTTGGGAACAGTTGCTGTTTTTCCAATTATTGTTCAAGGCGCTTTAGGTGTAACTAGTTTTGCTATTAGCGGTGCAAGTATGATTATTGTTGTTTCTGTGGTGATTGAAACTGTAAGGCAAATCAATGCTCAATTAACCATGAGAGAATACGAGGAAATATAAACTGTTCCTAATGGTCTTTAGTTTTTTATTATAAAGCCCTTCTGGGCTTTTTTACTTTTAGAATAATTGATGATAAAATAAAAAAATGAGTAAAAATAGTAAAAAATTAAGAATTGTCTTGCTTGGAGCCCCGAGTTCTGGCAAGGGTACTCAAGCCGAACTTCTCTCTCAAAAACTTGGTTTGAAACATTTAGCCAGTGGCGATATTTTTCGTCAAGAAGTGAAAAAGAAAAGTGAATTAGGGAAAGCAATAGAAGATTATTTAAAAAAAGGTAAGTTAGTCCCTGATGAATTAGTTAATAAAGTAATAATTTCAAAAATTAGAAAGACAAAGAAGGGGATAATTTTGGATGGCTATCCGCGGGATTTAACTCAAGCAAAATTTTTAGAAAAAAATTTTCCCACTGATTTAGTTTTGGAAATAAAAATTTCAAATAAAGAGGCGCTAAAGAGAATTACTGGCCGACGAGTTTGTTCTTATTGCGGAGCAGTTTATCATTTAAAATATAAACCACCGAAAAAGAAAGGAATTTGCGATATTTGTGGTCATAAATTAGTCCAGAGAGACGATGATAGAAGGGAAATAGCAGAAAAAAGATTGAAACTCTATCATCAGACAATAAAGCCAATAACTAAATTTTATAAGAGAGAAGATAAACTTTTTATCATTAATGGAGAGCAATCTATTAAAAAAGTTTTTCAAGATATTTTAAAGATTGTCTTGAGAAAGAAAGATGAAAAGAAATAATTTTAACATTATTCTAATTGGACCACCCGGAGCGGGTAAGGGTACTCAAGCTAATCTTTTGAAGGACAAATATAATTTAGAGCATCTTGAACCGGGAGATATGTTGCGAGAAATCATTCAGCGACAAGGAAGATTAGGAAAAAAAATTTCTCGGATAGTTAATCAGGGAAAATTGGTTCCGACTTTTTTAATAATGAATTTAATTAAATTAAGAATTCAATCAATAAGGGAGGATCAAGGTATTATTTTTGACGGAAGTCCAAGAAGGTTACGGGAGGCAATTTTTTTGGAAAAATTATTAAAAAAATTTTCACGAAAGATTAACTATGTTTTTTATCTAAAAGTAAGCGAAGAGGAAAGTATAAAAAGATTATTAAGAAGAAGGACCTGCCAAAAATGCGACCGGACTTTTACTATTGGTAGAGATATTTCTCCAGAAGAGAAATATTGTCCTCTTTGCGGAGGAAAACTTTACCAGAGAAAAGATGATACTCTGCCAAAAATTAAAAAAAGATGGAAAGTTTATTTAAAAGAAACACTGCCGGTGGTCAAATACTTTTCTCAAAAGAAGAAAATTTTTTATCAGATAGATGGAGAGCAATCAATTGAAAAAGTTTTTATTGATATCACTGGTATTATTGAAAAAATTAGTTAATTGAGGGTTTATGGGTATAATTATTAAAACTTCTTCAGAAATTGCTCTTCTTCAAAAAGGAGGTTTAATTTTAGGAAGAATTCTACAAAAAGTCGCTCAGAGAGTAAAACCAGGAATCTCTACTTTAGAATTAGATATTTTAGCCGAAAACTTAATCAAACAAGAAGGAGGGGAGCCGAGTTTTAAAGGATATCGAGGGTTTCCGGCAACTCTTTGTACTTCAGTTAATGAGGAGGTCGTTCATGGCATTCCTTCGGCTGAGAGAATATTAAAAGAAGGAGATATTATTGATTTGGATATAGGCATGAAATATCAAGGTCTTTTTACTGATATGTCTATGACAGTTGGTGTTGGCAAAATTGACCAAAAAGCCAGAGAATTAATTGAAGTTACTTATCAGGCCTTGCTTAAGGGTATTGCTCAGGTTGCTCCGGGAAAATATACAGGTGATATAGGTTTTGCTATTCAGAATTTTGTTGAAAAAAGGGGCTTTTCTGTGGTAAGAGAATTAGTTGGTCACGGAGTAGGGAAGAAAGTTCATGAGGAGCCTGATATTCCCAATTACGGTAAAAAGGGAGAGGGGGTAAAATTAAGAAAGGGAATGGTTATAGCCATTGAGCCAATGGTTAATCAAGGAGATTGGCGAATAATCATTAAGGATAATGGCTGGACAGCTGTTACAGCTGATCATTCACTTTCTGCCCATTTTGAACAAACAGTAGCCGTAACTGAAAAAGGTTATCAAATTTTAACTCCATTGTTTTTCCCTTAATTCTTTCTATGTCTAAAAGGATTTTAGCTGTTGATTATGGAGAAAAATTTATTGGCTTTGCTTTATCTGATAGAAGAAAAAAAATTGCTTTTCCTTATAAGATTGTTCAAAATAAAGGCAAGGAGTGTTTTTTAGAAGAAATAAGAAAAATTTGTCAAAAAGAAAAAATTGAAAAAATTATTTTTGGGTTGCCTATAGGCCTTTCAGGCAGAGAAACAAAACAAACGCAAAGGGTAAAAGTATTAGTTAACTATTTAAGCAAAAAAATAAATCTTCCTATTGAGTTGGTAGATGAAAGAATGAGTAGTAAAATTGTTCAGAAAACATTTTCTAAAAAGAGGAAAAGAATAGACAATTTATCAGCAACAATTATTTTGCAAAGTTATTTAGAAAAATATTAATTATGATTTATCTTCTTATCTTTATCTGTTCAACAATTCTTTCTTTTTTTCTTACTTTTTTAGTTAAGAATTTTGCTCAAAAAAGAAAAATACTTGATTATCCCGAAAGAGCGCCCCAAAGAAAAATTCATACTCGTCCTATTCCCTTATTAGGCGGTTTGGCTATCTTTTTCTCTTTTTTTATCATTTTGTTTATTCTTGGTCTTGTTAGGCCTTCTCTTTTTCAGGCTATTCCTCTAAAAAAAATTTTAGGAATATTTGTCGGAAGTATTTTTATTATGGTCGGAGGTTATTTAGATGACAAGTATAATCTCAAGCCCTCACAACAGATAATTTGGCCTATTTTGGCTGTTTTGACGGTGATTGCTGCTGGAATTGGAGTTGATTACGTAACTAATCCTTTTGGCGGAGTGATTCATTTAGATAAATATAAATTTTTTCTTTTTTCTTTTCGGGGTATTCCTTATTATTTTACTTTATTTGCTGATATTTTTACCTTTGTTTGGTTAATGACAATTATTTACGCTACTAAATTTTTGGATGGTTTAGACGGCTTAGTTTCTGGTTTAGGAGTAATTGGTGGGGTTATTATTGCTTTTCTTTGTCTTTTTACCAAATTTTTTCAACCAGAAGTTGCTCTTATTTCTTTAATTTTTTCCGGTGCTTGTTTGGGCTTTTTATTTCTTAATTTTCATCCAGCCAAGATATTTTTAGGAGAAGGGGGCTCGGTTTTTTGTGGTTTTATTCTAGGCAATTTAGCTATAATTTCTGGCGGAAAAATTGCTACTGCTCTTTTAGTTTTGGCTATCCCTATTTTAGATTTAATTTGGGTTATTATAAGGCGGATTTTTAAAGAAAAAAAAGCCCCTTGGTTAGCCGACAAAAAACATCTCCATTTTCGTTTATTAGATTTCGGTCTTTCTCATCGTCAGGCAGTTCTTTTTCTTTATTTGATTGCTTTATTTTTTGGTTTATTAACTCTTTTTTTAAAAAGTTGGCAAAAACTTATTACTCTTTTAGTTTTAATTTGTCTTGTTTTTTTCCTTTTTTGGCTAATCAATCATTCTCTAAAAAATAAAAATAAACAGATTTCTAATAAAAAGGCACCTTAATGGTGCCTCTTAGTTTTATTTCTTATTTTTTAATTTTTCATAGCCTCGTTGATAGGCCCTTGCTTCCTCTTCTGAAGGAACTTTTAATCTAATGAGTTCTTCTTTAATTTGTTCTACCTCTTCAACTGTGGCATTGTTGGCTACTGCCTCCTCGTATTGCTTTAATACCTCTTTCTGTTCTTTAGAAAGTTTTTCCTCCATTTTTCCTCCTTTTTGAATTAACTCTCTTTTTATCTTTTCAGTGAACTCAATAAGGAAATTCGCTGGCATACCCGTTTTAGCGAGTTTTCTTTTCCATTTACATTCTTCCACTTTGTCGTTTCTGATTATTGCTTCTGTAAGTTTAATGAGCAATCTCTGTTGGTTCCGGTTTAGCATTTTCCCTCCTTTTCCTTTTAAGGTTTAACTTTAATCTACCTTTTTGTTAAATTTATCAAATAAAAATTTTCTGTCAATCATTGACAGTTTTTGGATAATTATTTAAAATTTTATCATTAAAACCTAATTTAATTTTTATGAAAATTGCTGTTATTAAAACTGGAGGAAAACAGTATTTAGTCAAAAAAGGCGATGTTGTTAAAATTGAGAAGATAAAGAACAAAAAAGAAGGTGAAGAGCTTGAAATCAAAGAAGTTTTACTAATAAGTGATGAGAAAGGAGAGAAATTTCAGATAGGAACTCCTTTTATTTCCGGAGCAAAAGTGTTGGTTAAGATAATCGAAGAAGGGCGCGATAAGAAAATTAAAGTAGTTAAATATCGTCCAAAAACGCGGTATAGCAAGGTCCAGGGGCACCGCCAGAATTATATGAAAATCCAAATTAAAGACATTATTGTTTAAAGATAATTCTTTAATAAAAATGGTCCTCAAATGAGGACCTTTATTTTTTAATTATTTTCGCTGATGATTTTTATTTTCTCCTTTCTCCTTTCCTCTTCTGCTTTTTTCTCAGCAATTTTAGATGCTTCATCTGCTCGGAAAAAGTAATAGCAATAAAAGACAAGGCCAAAACCGACCCAGAAAACTACTTGTCCTGTTAAAAGAGCAAGGATTTCAAAAGTCAGAGTAAGGATGAGTAGAATGAGATAATATTTTTCCTTATCTCTTTTACCTTTTTTGGACAATTTTACCTCCTTCTTAGTTTAAAGAACCTTTTTTCTTTCTTTTATTGCATTAGTTAAAGTAACCGGATCAGCGTATTCTAAACTTCCGCCCAAAGGCAAACCGCGGGCTAAACGGGTAAATTTTATTTTATTTTTATATTTTTTAAAAATTTTTAACAAATAAAGAATTGTCGTCTCACCAGCCATATCAGGATTAAAAGCAAAGACAATTTCTTTGATGGCAGGCCTGCTTTTTTCTATTCGAGAAATCAATTTTTTAAGTCGTAATTTATTCAAATTCCTATTTTTTAGGGGATCAACAACTCCTCCTAAAACAAAATAAACACCTTTATATTCTCCAGTTTTTTCTATGGCTAAAAGTTCCTGAGGGCTGCTGACTAAGCAGATAGTGGAATGGTCTCTCTTGCTGTCATTGCAGATAGGACAGGGTTTCTTTTCTACATAATTAAAACAAAGAGGACAAAGAGAAATTTTTGATTCAAGTTCTTTCAAAAGCGCTATTAATTTTTCTCTTGTTTCCTTTGGTTGTTCTAATAAGTAAAAAACAAATCGTTCAGCACCTTTTTGTCCGATATTAGGGAATTTAGTAAATTCAGCAATTAATTTTTGGATAGTTTTAGGATAAGTAACCATTTGTTTTATTTTTCAATACTTTCTGTCTCAGTTATTCTTTTTTCTAAATTTTTAAAACTTACTTTTTCTGTATCAAAATAAAGTTGGATAACTCCAGTAGGACCATTTCGATGCTTAGCAATATAGATATCTGCAATATGTTTTTTCTCTGTATTTGGTTTATACATTTCCTCACGGTAAATAAAGAGAACAATGTCAGCATCTTGTTCAATTGAACCTGATTCTCTTAAGTCGGCTAATTTTGGAATTGGGGGGTTGCGCGATTCTACAGCCCGGGAAAGTTGAGAAACAGCCAAGACAGGGATATTTAACTCTCTGGCAATAGCCTTTAAAGCGCGTGATATTTGCGAAACTTCTTGAACTCGGCTTTCCGAACTTCTTTTTTGCCCACTTTCCATTAATTGAAGGTAATCAACTATAAGGAGGCCAAGACCATGTTCAGCTTGGAGTCGTCTTGCTTTTGTTCTAATTTCCATTACATTAGCCGTGGCTGAGTCATCGATATAAATTGGGGCTTCAGAGAGAATACCCATTGCTTGGCCAATTTTAGTAAAGTCATTAACTTCTCCTTTATCAGAAAGATGACCAGTTCTCATTTTCCAAAGATCAACATCTGCTTGAGCACAAAGTAAGCGGTCAACTATTGATTCTTTAGACATTTCTAAACTAAAAATGCCTACAGGTATTTTAGAATTAACAGCAACTTGGCGAGCAATATCCAGGGCTAAACTACTTTTTCCCATTGAAGGGCGAGCGGCTAAAACAATAAGATCAGATTTTTGTAAACCGGCTAATTTATTATCTAAATCAATAAAATAAGTAGGAATTCCTCTTAATTTACCCGATTGTTTATGTAATTCGTCTATTCTATCAAAGGTCTCTGTAAGAACATTTTTAATTGAGACAAAAGATTGTTTTAAAAAGCGTTGTGAAACACTAAATAATTTTTGTTCTGCTTGGTCAAGAATTTTTGCCAAATCTTCAGTTTCTTGATAACCTAAATTAGTAATTTCTCCGGAGATTTGAATTAACTTTCGGAGCGTTGCTTTTTTTTGAACTATTTGAGCATAAGAGAGAACATTACTTGCTGTAGGAACAGCATTGGCTAAACTTGCTAAATAACTTCTTCCTCCGATTAATTCTAACTGTCCCTTTTCTTTTAAACGGTTACTTAAACTGACAATGTCAACAGGTTCTCTTTTTTCATAAAGTTCAAGCATTGCTTCAAAAATTATTTGATGAGTATCTTTATAGAAATCCTCTGGTTTAATGATATCAGCGACACTGATAATGGCATCCTTATCAATTAAAAGCGCTCCAAGAACAGAGCGCTCTGCTTCAATATTTTGAGGAGGTAATTTTTCTATAGAATTTTCAGGCATTTTTCTTTTTTATTTATTCTGGTATATCTTATCTTAATGATAAAATTTTATCAAGAGGAGTTTTACACAAATTGTCCACTTTACCTATTGTTTTTTTAAAAAGGATTTAATATAATTTATTTAAACTTTGTCTAAGCCCCCGTAGCTCAATGGTAGAGCAGTGGCCTTTTAAGCCATTGATTAGGGTTCGATTCCCTACGGGGGTATTTTTTATGATATAATATAAATATGAATAAAAAATATTTATGGTACAATTTATCAGTAAAAAAGGTTTTGGAAATTCTAAAAACTAATGAGCAGGGTCTTTCTGATGAGGAAGCAAAGAAAAGGATAGCCAAGTTTGGACCAAATAAAATTCTTAGAGAAAAACCAATAGCCAAAAGCAAGATTTTTTTAAATCAATTTAGAAGTCCATTGGTTTATATTCTGTTCTTTGCTGGAATTATCTCTCTTATTTTAGGTGAAAATACTGATTCTTTTATTATTTTCTTAGCTTTGATTGTTAATGCCATTTTTGGTTTTTGGCAAGAAAATAAAAGTAGTCAAACATTAGAAAAACTTAAACATTTCTTAAAGACAAAAATTACTGTCTTAAGAGAAGGGAAGTTAAAAGAAGTTTGGCAGGAGGAGATTGTTCCTGGTGATATCATAGTTTTTTATTCAGGGAACAAAATTCCTGCTGATATTCGTTTGATAGAAAGTCACAATCTTAAAGTGAGTCAAGCCGCCTTAACAGGAGAATGGCTGGCTGTAGATAAAAATAAAAATAAAATAGCCGAAGATACTCCCTTAGCCGAGAGAAGCAATATGATTTATGCTGGTTCTCTTATTGAAAGGGGTTGGGGTAAAGGAGTAGTGGTCGCAGTAGGTCAGGAAAGTGAGCTGGGAAAGATATCCTTAATGATTCAAAAAATAAAGGATGAAAAGACGCCTCTTCAAAAAAGAATGACTCGTTTTAGCAAGACAGTAGGAATATTTTTTGTTTTTATTTGTTTGGGAATTTTTTTAGGAGGAATTTTAAGAAAAACCGATGTTTTACAAATGTTTGAAACTTCAGTAGCCATTGCTGTAGGTGGTATTCCTGAAGCATTACCAATTACCTTGACAGTGATTTTGGCTTTAGGAATGGAGAGAATTTTAAAAAAGGGAGGGCTGATTAAACAATTATCTTCAGTAGAAACTCTTGGTTCCACTTCTGTTATTTGTTGTGATAAAACTCTTACTTTAACCGAGGGGAAAATGTCCCTTACTAAAATTTTCAGTTTAGAAGGAAGTGCATCCATAAAAAAAGTTAATTATTTGAAAGAAAAGAAATCCTTTTTCCTTGGTTTAAAAACTGCTGCCTTAGCTAATCAGGCCTATATAGAAAATCAAGAGGGGAATATAGAAGATTGGATTATTCGTGGAAGCCCTACAGATCAAGCGCTTCTTCGTGGTCCTTTGGAAGCCGGTTTACGGTTAGAAGAATTAACTCGAGATTTAATTTTAATAGAGAGAATTGAATTTGAACCAACCTATAAATATCAGGCAGCGCTTTATCAAATTAAAGGGAAAGAAAATAAGTTTATTCTTTTTATTAGTGGAGAACCAGAAAAACTTTTAAGGTTGAGTAAAAATGTAGTTTATTCAAAGGGGGAGAAGAAGATTAAGGAGAAAGAGAAGCATTATTTTCAAAGAAAAATTACTGATTTAAGCAATCAGGGTTTAAGAATAGTTGGTTTGGCTTATAAAAAAATATCCTCATCTTCTTTGTCTGGCTTTTCTTCAGATAAAATAAGATTATTAGTTAAAGATTTAACTTTTGTTGGACTTGTTTCTTTGGCAGATCCTTTAAGAAAGGGTGTCAAAGAGTCAATTAAGCTTTGTCAAGAGGCAGGGCTTACTTTAGTGATTGCTACTGGCGACCATAAGAACACAACTAGAGCTTTAGCTAGAGAACTTAATTATAAAGTAAAAGATAATGAAATACTTACAGGAGAACAATTAGATAAACTTTCAGATAAAGATTTATTAAGAATTGTCTCTAAAATAAAAATTTATGCCCGACTTGAGCCTCGTCATAAGATGAGAATTGTCTCTGCTTGGCAAAAGAAAGGTAAGGTTATTGCTATGACAGGAGATGGAATAAACGATGCTCCAGCCATTAAAAAGGCAGATATTGGCTTAGCGCTCGGTTCAGGAACCGAAGTTGCTAAAGAAGCTGCTGATCTTGTTCTTCTCAATGATAGTTTTTCTACGATTGTTCAAACAATAAAAGAGGGAAGAGTGATTATTGATAATATCAGAAAATCAATTGCTTATGTTTTATCAGATTCCTTAACTTCAGTTGTTTTAGTTGGTTTTGCTCGAGTTATTTTTGGTTGGCCCCTTCCTATTCTTCCTGCCCAAATTCTTTGGAATAATTTTATAGAAGATACCTTGCCTAATCTCTCTTATGCTTTTGAACCGGCTGAAGGAGATGTAATGAAAAGGAAACCAGAACCGCCTCATCATTCTATTTTTACTAAAGAAATGAAGACGCTTATTTTCATTACTGGTTTAATTGATCAGTTTATCGCCTTATTTTTCTTTTGGGTTCTTTGGGGGTATTTAGGTCTTGGTTTGGACTATGTTAGAACAATGGTTTTCGGTCTTATTTCCTTGGATACGGCTTTTGTTATTTTTTCTTATAAAAATCTTCGTAAAAACATTTGGCAGATAAATCCTTTTTCCAATAAATTTCTCAATATTTCTTCTTTATTAGTTTTTGTTTTCTTCGCTTTGGCTGTTTATCTTCCTTTTTTACAAAAGGTCTTGCATACGGTGCCTCTTTTATTGAAGGATTGGCTAATTTTAATTATTTTTTCCTTAATAAGTGCTGGTCTTATTGAAATTACTAAATATTATTTTATTTCCCGACATTGTACAGAAGATTAGTTTTTATTTTTTGGTTTAAAAAATTGTGCTATAATTAATGGCTAAAAGAAATTTTAAATTTTTCTATCTCCTTTCCTTAGCTTTACAATTAGGTTTTTTTATCGTCATTCCCTTGATAGGATTTTTGTTTCTGGGAATTTTTCTAGATAAAAAATTATCAACTTCTCCTTTATTTACAATAATTTTATTTATTTTTGGTCTTAACTTTTTTAAGGGTCTGAACAATCGAGTAGTTATTTTAATTAAGGAATAGCCAATGAGTATAATTTTTATTTTTCAAATTCTTTTTTTTGTATTTTTTTGTTTCTTGTTAATTAAAAGCGCTTCTTTATTAATTAAAAGCGTTTCTAAAATTGCTGTTGCTTTTCACTTAACTGAATTTACCTTAAGTTTCCTTTTGGTTGCTTTTGCTACTTCTTTACCTGAACTTTTTGTTGGGATAAGTTCAGCAATCAATCAGAAACCGCTTTTTTCTTTGGGTAATGTTTTGGGTTCTAATATTGCTGTTGTTACCTTAATTATTGGTTTAGCCGCTCTTTTCAGTCGGGGAATTAAAATAAAAAGTTTAATTATCCAAGAAAATCTTCTTTACTTTATTTTTATTCCTTTTTTTTCTCTCTTGATGTTTTTAGATGGAAGATTAACTCGTTTAGAAGGGGGGATACTTTTGGTTCTCTTCTTTTTTTATTGTTTAGAACTATATTCTCGGGGAAGATCGTTTCGCAAAATTTTAGAAGAAGATAAAAAGAAAAATAAGAAAAGAATTCTTAGAGAATTTATATATTTCATTGTTGAAGTTGCTTTACTTCTGATTAGCGCCCATTTTATAGTTCTTTTAGGTGTTAGAATTGCTAAACAGATAAATATTCCCTTACTACTATTTAGTTTATTTTTTGTTGCTTTAGGGACAAGTTTACCTGAATTAATCTTTCAATTGAAAGCGGCAAGAAGCGGACATGAAGAGATGACCCTTGGTGATGTATCAGGATCAATAGTAATTAATTCTTCATTGGTTTTAGGGGTAACCGCTTTGATTAAGCCAATTATTCTGACTGATACCTCTCATTTTACTTTTAGTGCCATATTTATGATGGTTTCTCTTCTTTTATTTACTGTTTTTACTCGAACGAAAAAAGAATTGTCCTCTTGGGAAGGACTTTTTTTAATCTTCTTTTATCTTGTTTTTGTCTTCATTGAATTTTTAAAAGGAAAAATTTAATTTTATTTGGTAGTTTGTCTAAATTTTAGTAATGCGGTATAATTTTTTTAGATAAAAAAGGATTATGAAGATATTTATTAAAGATATTGCTCAATTTAAAGGCAAAAAAGTCACTCTTTGTGGTTGGATATTTAATTTTCGTTCCTCAGGGGGAATTTATTTCCTCCAGATAAGAGACGGCTCGGGATTTATTCAGGCAGTTGTAGATAGAAGTAAGGTGGAGAAAAAGACATGGGAAATTTGTCAAAAAATTAGTTTAGAAACATCAGCAGTTATTGAAGGGAAGGTTAGTCAACATCCAACTAAAAAGGAAATTTTTGAAATCCAGGTTGAGAAAATTAAAATTATTCAAATTGCTGATAGATATCCTCTTGGAAAAAAATCACATGGCCCAGAATTTTTACTAGACCATCGACATTTATGGCTGCGTTCTAAAAGACAATGGGCAATTCAAAAAATTCGCTATACATTAATTAAGGCAACCTATCAATGGTTGACCAATCATTACTTTATTAAAATAGATGCTCCAATTCTCACGCCAATCGCTTGTGAAGGGACAACCACTTTATTTGGTTTGAAATACTTTGATTTGGGTAAGGCCTATCTTTCTCAATCTGGCCAACTTTACCTAGAGGCAGCTATTTTTGCCCATAATCGTGTTTTTGATTTTGGTCCAGTTTTCCGAGCAGAAAAATCAAAGACAAGAAGGCACTTAACAGAATTTTGGATGATGGATGCTGAAATGGCTTTTGTCGAACATCAGGAGAATATGAAATTTCAGGAAAAATTGATTGTCTATCTAGTTAAAGAAGTTTTAAAAAATAACCAGAAAGAATTAGAAATTTTGGAAAGAGATATTGAACCATTAAAGAAAATCAAACCGCCGTTTCCTAGGATTACTTATCAGGAAGCAATTGAAAAATTAAAGAAAAAAGGAGTAAAAATAAAATACGGAGATGATTTTGGGGGAGACGAAGAGACCATTCTTTCTCAACTTTATGATAGACCATTATTTATAGAAAAATATCCGGCAAAATTAAAAGCATTTTATATGAAGCCAGACCCTAAGGATAAAAAGTTAGTTTTAAATGATGATTTATTAGCCCCTGAAGGATACGGAGAAATAATTGGCGGTTCTCAACGCGAAGAGGATTATCAAAACTTATTAAAACGTTTAAAAGAAAATAATTTGTCTCCTAAAGAATTTCAGTGGTATTTAGATTTAAGAAAATACGGCTCTGTTCCTCATTCAGGTTTTGGCTATGGTTTAGAAAGAATAGTTGCTTGGCTTTGCGGATTAAAACATGTAAGAGAAGCCATACCTTTTCCAAGATTGCTTAATCGCTTAAGACCATAATTATATCTATGACTCGGACAAAAATTATTGACACAGTCAAAAAAATCAATGAAAAGGTTCTTCTTAAGGGCTGGGTTCATTCATATCGCGATAAAGGGAAGATTATCTTTTTTGAATTAAGGGATGTAAGCGGAATTCTTCAATGTGTTGTTTGGCACGAAGACAAGGAGGTTTTTTCTTCGGCAAAGAAAATAGGCGTAGAGGATGTTCTTGAGGTTGTAGGAAAAGTGAATCAGCGACCCAAGAATCAAGTTAAAAAAGAGAAAGCCACGGGTATGTTGGAGATAATTGTAGAAAAAATTAAAGTTATCAATAAAGCAAAAACATTACCTTTTGAAATCAATAAAGATAAGTTTAAAGAAAAGGTAAAAGAGGAGTTACGTTTAAAATATCGCTATTTAGATTTACGCCGGCCGAAAATGAAAGAAAAATTGATTTTCCGCCATCGTTTGATAAAATTTATCCGTGATTTTTTTGATCAAAAAGGGTTTTACGAAATTGAAACACCAATTTTAACTAAATCCACGCCAGAAGGAGCCCGAGATTATTTAGTTCCCTCAAGATTACATCCCGGTAAATTTTATGCTCTTCCTCAGTCTCCTCAACAATATAAGCAATTATTAATGGTTGCTGGAATAGAAAACTATTTTCAAATTGCTCGTTGCTTTCGTGATGAAGATCCACGCTCTGACCGTCAACCAGAATTTACTCAATTAGATATGGAGATGAGTTTCTGTCAGCAGAAAGATATCTTGAAGATAAGTGAAGAATTGTTAACAAAAATAGTAGAGAAGCTTTCGGATTGTCATTTAACCTTTAAACCATTTAAACGGTTGACCTATCAAGAAGCAATAAAAAAGTATGGTACAGATAAGCCAGATTTAAGAAAAGATAAAAATGACCCTAAAGAATTGGCTTTTGTTTGGATTTTAGATTGGCCCTTATTTTCTTGGGATAAAGAAAGAAAGAGATGGGACCCTTGTCATCATATTTTCACCGCTCCTCAAGAGAAAGATATTCCTTTATTAGAAAAAAATCCGGCTAAAGTCCATTCCTGGCAACACGATTTAGTTTGTAATGGTTATGAAATAGGAGGAGGAAGTTTAAGAATTCATCAGCCTGACTTGCAAAAGAAAATTTTTAAATTAGTAGGAATTTCAGAAAAGGAAGCGGAAAAGAAGTTTGGTCATTTATTAGAAGCATTTTCTTATGGAGCCCCGCCTCACGGAGGAATTGCCTTTGGTTTAGATAGATTTTTAATGATTTTGACTGGAGAAACTAATATCCGTGAAGTTATTCCCTTTCCTAAAACAACTGATGCTCGTGATCCTTTGATGGACTCTCCAAGTGAAGTAGATAAAAAACAACTTAAAGAACTTCATTTAAAAATTAATTAAAAGCAAATGGAAATAACCTTAGCACGAATCAATAGTGACCCGAGAATCAATGAATTTATTCGCCAAACAGAAAAAGCCCTTAAAGTTCAGGGATTTACTGAACATGGTTTTCGGCATGCTAATTTGGTTGCTTCTCGTGCTCGGACAGTGGCTCAAATGATTGGTCTTTCCAAAAAAGAGCAAGAGCTTGCTGCTGTAGCTGGTTATTGTCATGATATGGCAAATTTTTTGGGGAGAACCCATCATCATTACTGGGGCGCCTTACTTTTTGGCCAACTTTATTTAAAGGATAATAATCCTAAAGATGTTGCTTTAGTTATGCAGGCAATTGCTAATCATGATAAGGAAGAGATGAAATTATCTAATCCTATTTCTGCTGTTTTGGTTTTAGCCGATAAGTCAGATGTTCATCGGGAAAGAGTTTCCCAGGTTTCTGCTTCAAGATTAAAGGTGGATATTCATAATCGAGTTAATTACGCAACGATTGCGAGTAAGTTAGGTATTGATAAAAAAACAAAAGAAATAAAACTTTCCCTAAAAATTGATACAAAAATTGTTCCGATAATGGAATATTTTGAGATATTTACTCAAAGAATGGTTTATTGTCGGAAAGCAGCAGAATATCTTGGTTACAAATTTACTTTAGAGATAAACAAATTTAAACTTTTGTAATCAAAATGTATTTATCAAAACTTCAGCAATATATCTTGTTAGAATTATATTTTTCCCGAAGGAAAAAATATCCTAAAAATGATTTAAAGAGTTATTATCAGCGACAGAATAAAAAATTGAAAGAAAAAAATAAACAGAGCATTATTACTCGGAGTATAGAGAGATTAATAAAGAAAGGATTATTAGTTGGTTATGGTGAGAGGACGCCGGAAAAGTGGTATATTCAAGAGATAAAGTTAACTAAAAAGGGAAAAGAAGTGGTTAAAGAACTTCTAAAAAATTATGGTCGATTGCCTTTTAAAATAAAGAGAAAGAAAAATAAATAATTTAATTTATTTGCCTATGGTTAAAAAGAAGAAAAAAGCGTCTCAAAAAAAATCTAAAAAAAGAAAAGTTAGTTCTTTAAAAAAGAAGGCAAAAGCCAAAAAGGGAACTTCATTAAAGAAAAGAAAAGTTAAATCTACTTCAAAAAAGAAGAAAATTAAAGTTCCTCGAGCGAAAATCCCAGCTAAATTATTAAGGATATTGGAAAGCAATAAGATTAGGTATAAAATTATTCCTCATAAGGTTGTTTTTACTGCTTATGATTTGGCTCAAACATTGAAGATAGATTTAAAGAGAGTAACAAAAACACTTGTTCTAAAAACTGATAAAGGATATTGCTTAGCTGTTTTGCCTGGTAATTTAAAACTTGATTTGAATAAGTTTAAAAAATTGTTTAAGTTTAAAAAAGTAAGTATGGTCCCGGAAAAAGAAATGGTAAAGAAGTTTAAAATTAAACCAGGCGCAATAACACCCTTTGCTTCTCTTTATAAAATTCCTCTTTATTTAGAGAAGAAAATAGCTATTTTAGATAAATGTTTGTTCCAATCAGGGAGTTTTCAAGAATCAATAGAGATGAGGGTAAAGGATTTTATCAAATTAGAAAATCCTTTTCTTGGTTCTTTTGGTAAGAAATAATTTATGGAAGAGTATTCAATAAAATTGGAACAATTTGAAGGTCCTCTTCCTTTACTTTTAGAACTGATTGAAAAGGAAAAGTTAGACATTAGTAATATCTCTTTAGCCAAGGTTGCTGACCAATGCATTGCTTATTTAGAAAGACAAGAGTTTTCTGACCCGCGCTTATTGGCTGATTTTTTAGTAGTTGTAGCAAAATTAATTTTAATTAAGTCAAAGTTATTTATTCCTCTTTTAGAAACAGAGTTAGATGAAGAGGATTTAGGAATTAGTTTAGAAAAGCAATTAAAGATATTTCAGAGATATTATCTTGCTTCTAAGAAAATAAAACAAATAATTGCTCAAAAACATTTTTCTTTTCCTCGCCAAAACCCTATTATTGTTGAAGGTTTCTATCCGCCAAAAGGTATAAATAAAGAGATTTTGTCCAGAACCTTGAATGAATTAATTACCCAAATAGAGCCAGTCGTTAAAATTCCTCATAAGACGATTAAAAGAATTATTTCTCTTCAAGAGAAGATTAAACAGATAAAAAAAATAATTTTAGAGAAACAGACAATAGAGTTTAGATATCTAATTAAATCTAATTCTCTTTCAGAGATTATTGTTACTTTTCTTGCGGTTTTAGAACTTACCAAAGAAAAATCAATTGTCCCTATCCAAAATAATCTTTTTGAAGAAATAAAAATTAGTTCTTATGACGGAAAAGAATGATTTAAACAAACTAAAGTCATTAATTGAGAGTTTACTCTTTATTTCTTCCCATCCTCTTTCTTTATCTCAGTTAACTCGTTTAGTCAAGAATGACCAAAAAGAGGTAGAAAAGGCATTAGAAGAATTAACTGAAGATTATAATAAGAACCAGCGGGGGATAAAGATTATCCAAAATAATAATAAATTTCAAATGGTGACCAATCCGGAAAATTCTTCGCTCATTCAAAAATTTCTCAAAGAAGAAAGGAGCGGTGAATTGACTCCTGCTTCTTTAGAAACATTATCGGTTTTAAGTTATTGCGGACCAATGACCAAATATGAATTAGAGCAGATAAGAGGCGTGAATTGTAGTTTAATCTTAAGAAATCTAATGATAAAGGGTTTAGTGGAAGTCCAGTCAAAGAATGAAGAAGGGCTCCCCCTTTATGATATAACTTTTGATTTTTTGCATTATTTAGGTCTTAACAGAAGGGAAGAATTGCCTGATTATGAGAAATTACATCGTCATCAGATTTTAGAAGAATTAATAAATAATCAAAATTGACTTTTTATCTCATTCTCTTATAATATAAATATAAGAAATTTTAGTTTAAAATTATGGACCAATTAAGTAAAGAATTAAAGGAACTTCTATTGAAATTTCCTCTCTTTGCCAATTTGAAGAAAAAACGTTTGTATTTATCAAATTTAGACAGATTAGGAAAGAGAGAAAGCAAAGATCTGATTAAGAAGTTAAGGCAAATAATTAAGGAAAGAGACAGGAAGCTTTTAGCTCTTCGCGAAAAATGGGAAAATTTTATGCTTCGAGAGAAAAAGAAAATTCTTAATCTGATTAGAAAAAGAATTGAGGAGCAGTCAAACAAAAAACTGAAAGAACTAAGAGAAAAGTTAAAAGAAATTTAATAATTTATTTTATTATTGAATAATTTATTAATTTTCTTTAATTATGCTAAAAGAATCAAATTTAATTTTAAGAGAAAAAGAGAAAAAGGAAGAAAAAGAAGAGAAATATCTTCCTCTTTCTCCAAAAGAAGAAATAGAGGAGGGAATTAAGGATTTAGAAGAAATAACGAGAGGAAATAAAGAGGAAGTTATTAATTTAGATGAGGCAAGAAAAATTACTCGCGAAACAATAGGAATGGCAGAGGAAATAGAAAAAGATGCTGAAAGAATTGAAGAAGCAGCAGAAGTTAAATTAGAAAGGGTCTTAGAAGATATTCTTCTTCAAAACAAGAAAGAAAGAAAAAATTGGTTAAAAATAGCAATGAAAACAGCTGATAAGTTTTTGAAGAGAACGAGAACCAAATTTGAAAAATTAGTACCGCCTAATCGTTTAAAAGAGATAGAACGGTCTTTAGCGCGAAAGGTTAAAACACTTTTAATCTTAGCCATTGCTTTAGAAAGTATTCCAGCAGGAGCCAGTGGGGGAGAAAAGAAACAGACAGAAAAAGCAGACAGTTTGGCTTTAGCCACCACCGCAGAAGTTCTTTCTCATAGTGATAAAGATACAACTACCTTAGCCACTCAAGAGGCCTTGGAAAAAGGAGTAATTACTCAAAAAGAATTAGAAAAGTATAAAACACCATCAGCTAAAGAAGAGGGAAAAGTTGAATTGAATTTTAAATACCCTGAAGACGCTGAAGGAATAAAAAAGTTTATTAAAAAATTAGCTTCTACTGATTATCAAAATGATACCTTAGGACTTTCTTTTGACTTAGAATTTTTAACAGAAAAAGTAAATTATTATAACCAGAAGCATCCAGATGATAAGATAAATTTAGCTCAAGCCACAGAATCATTGCCTGAGGAGACAAAAGATTTGATAAAAGAATATCTATCTAAAGAGTTCCATGATGTTTTAAACGAGACATTAGAAGATTTTAGAAGTGATTTTAAGTCACGCCGTCTTCCTCGGGGGAAGAAAAATATCATCCGTCTTTTCTGGGCGATGAGGGCTCAGGCTAAACAAGGGAAATGGGATAAGATTATTCAGCTTTGGGAGAAAAGAGTTGATTATTATCCGCCAGTGTATCGAGAACAGCGATATTGGGATGAGTATAACCATAAGTTAGAGCAATTAGAATATGAAATATCTTTAATCAAGACGTTCCTTGTTTCTGGGTAAAGTAAACTAATATTTTAAAAAATAAAAACAAGAGAATCTTTCTCTTGTTTTTATTTTTTATCTTCTCCTTATTTCTTTTTCTTTTCCTTTAAAGGGACAACCCTGACGAAGGTGGTTAGTTTTTTTTGCCCATTAAATCTTTTTCTTTTTTTCTTATAAAATTCAACTTTACCATCTATTAAGGCAAAAAGAGTATCATCTTTTCCTCTTTTAACATTTTCTCCGGGATGATACTTGGTTCCTCGTTGGCGGACAATAATTGCTCCGGCTTTTGCGAATTGTCCGCCAAACAATTTGACTCCCAATCTCTGTGATTGTGAGTCCCGACCCAATTTTGTTGAACCTCCTGCTTTTTTGTGAGCCATATTCTTTTTTAATACTTTTTATTGTTTTCTATTTTATCCTTTTCTTTTAAAAAAGTCAATTCTTTTCTGGAAAAAACCTTATCTTTATGATAAAATGTCCTTATGAAACTCTCAAATTTAATTAAGAGATTATTTAGAACAAAACAGCATTATTTTTGGCAGGATAAACTCATTTTCTTTCCTGGTATCATAAGTATTATTTTGAATTTTTTTATTTGGCTTTTTCTAATAATCCGGGTAAAATCGCTAAATCAAATTATACCACTTCATTACAATATTTATTATGGAGTAGATTTTATTGGGCCAAAGACAGAATTATTTAAAATTAATTTATTGGCTTTATTAATTCTTTTTATCAATTTATTTCTTGCTTTTAAAATATATAAATACGAAAGAATAAATAGTTATTTTCTTCTATTTGCCTCTCTTTTAAGTCAATTAATTTTCTTAATATTTTTTATTTCCATTGTTAATCTTTAAAAATGGACTATTTTCCAGTAATAAAAATTTTATTTTTTTCTGCTTTAGCTTTTGTCATTACTATTGCCTGGACACCCATTTTAACGCATTTTTTATATAAGTATAAATTAGGTAAAAGAATTCGCAATGATGGAACAACTCCGATTTTTTCCAAATTACATCAGAAAAAAGCAGGCACTCCAACAATGGGTGGATTATTAGTTTGGGTGACTACTCTTATTCTAACACTAATTTTCTTTTTTTTGCCGCAATTTTTCCCTCTTCCTTTATTCAAAAAATTAAACTTTTTAACTCGTTCGCAGACACTTCTCCCTTTAGGCGCTTTAGTTGCTTCGGCTTTAGTAGGTTTAGTTGATGACATCCTCAATATTCGGGGTATTGGCGCTAAAGGCGGGGGATTGAGGATTCGACATCGTCTTTTGCTTTATTCTTTGATAGCTTTAATTGGCGCCCTTTGGTTCTACTATAAATTGGATTGGGATTTAATCCATCTACCCTTTTTAGGAAATTATCAACTTGGTTTTTGGTATATTCCTGTTTTTATCTTTATTATTGTAGCTACAAGTTTTTCCGTTAATGAAACTGATGGTTTAGATGGGTTAGCTGGTGGTGTTTTACTTTTTTCCTTCGCTGCTTTTGCTGCGATTGCTTATTTAAAAGGTAGGTTCGATTTGGCTACCTTTTGTGGAGTAATCAGTGGTTCTCTCGCTGCTTTTCTTTGGTTTAATATTTATCCAGCTCGTTTTTTTATGGGAGATACAGGTTCAATGTCTTTAGGAGTAACCTTGGGTATCGTTGCCTTATTAACAAATTCAGCTTTTCTTTTGCCAATTATTGGTTTGATTTTAGTCCTAGAATCTCTTTCAGTTATTATTCAGATATTTTCCAAGAAGTTTTTTAAGAAAAAAGTTTTTCTTTCCTCTCCTCTCCATCATCATTTTGAGGCAAAAGGATGGCCGGAGCCAAAAATAGTAATGCGTTTTTGGGTTATCTCAGGAATCTCAGGTATTATTGGTTTAATTATCGCTTTATTAGATAAAACTCTTTAGAAAATTATAATTTTCAATAATATGCGTTTTTCTTCTCATGCTCCTGATCGTTTTTTAATCTTCACTATTGGTTCTCTCTTGCTTATTGGCTTGTTTATGCTTGCTTCGGCAAGTCCTATTATTTCTTACACTAAATTTCACCATCCTTACCATTTTCTTTTCCATCAGATTACCTTTGGTCTTTTGCCGGGAATTTTCCTTTTTTTTATTGGGTATAAAACTGATTATCATTTTTGGAGAAAGATTTCCTTCTTTTTTCTTTTATTAACCATTTTCCTTTTGGGAGCAGTTTTTATTCCAGGAATAGGTGCTTCTTTTGGTCGGGCTAGAAGTTGGATTAAATTAGGTAATTTTTCTTTCCAGCCAAGTGAGTTAGTTAAATTAAGCTTAATTTTCTATTTGTCTGCTCTTCTTTCAAAGACGGAGAAAAAAATTAAAGATATAAAATATGGTCTATTGCCTTTTCTTTTACTAATAGGTTTAATTTTTTTTCTACTTTATTCTCAACCCGATTTGGGAACTCTTTCTATTATTATTGCCACCTCTTTAATTATTTATTTTGTCTCCGGTGGAAAATTAACACATATTTTAGGAATAATACTCAGCGGTCTGCTGGTTGTCTCTTTTTTATTAAAAAAGTCGTCTTATCAAATGATGAGAATTAAAGTGTTTTTAAATCCAGATGCTTATCCTAAATTAAGTTATCATCTTCGTCAGGCTCTTTTATCTATTGGCTCCGGCGGTCTTTTTGGTTTGGGGTTAGGGGAGTCAAGGGGAAAATTTGCTTATGTGCCCGAAGCATATAGTGATTCTATTTTTTCTGTGATTGCTGAAGAATTAGGTTTTTTCTTTTCTCTATTCTTAGTTTTTTTATTTGTTTTCTTTGCTCTTCGAGGTCTAAGAATAGCCAAAAGATCACCGGATAAATTTGGACAATTGTTAGCAGTAGGAATTGTCTCCTGGATAACTGTTCAAGCATTTGTTAATATTATGTCAATGATTAATTTAGTTCCTATGACCGGAGTTCCTTTGCCCTTGATAAGTTATGGTGGGTCAGCATTAGCCGTTTCTCTCTTTGCTTTAGGGATTCTTTTAAATCTTTCTAAATATACACGAGAGTAATATTTTTTATTATGAAAATAGTTTTTGCTGGAGGAGGGACCTTTGGTTCAGTAATTCCTCTTTTAGCATTAGCAGAAAAAATTAAAGAAGAAACTTCTAAAGATTCTTGTGAATTTCTTTGGTTAGGTACAAGAACCGGGCCGGAAAAATTTTTGATTAAAAATTATCAAATAAAATTTCAACCAATTTTTTCCGGAAAGTTTAGACGTTATTTTAGTTTTAAAAATATTTTAGATATTTTTAAAATTTTTATAGGATTTTTTCAATCTTTCTTTATTCTTCAGAAGTTTAAACCTGATGTTATTGTCTCTGCTGGAGGATTTGTATCCTTTCCTGTCGTTATAGCCGGTTGGTGTTTAAAAATTCCCGCTCTTATTCATCAGCAAGATATTGTTCCTAGTTTAACTAATAAACTTTTATCCCCATTTGCTCAAAAAATAACTGTTGTTTTCGAGAAATCATTAAAGGATTTTCCCAGAAAAAAAACTATTTTAATAGGCAACCCAGTGCGTCAAGAGATTTTTCAGGGTAAGAAAGAAAGGGCAATTTCCGGATTCCAATTAGAAAAAGATTTGCCAGTCATTTTGATTATTGGTGGAGGAACTGGAGCTTTAAGAATAAATCAATTGGTTGTTCAGTCACTTCCTGAATTGGTTAAGTTTTGTCAGATTATTCATTTGACCGGAGGTAAATTAAAAAAAGAAGGATTAACTAAGTTTTCCCGTTATCATTCTTATGATTTTTTAACTGATAGAATGAAAGATGCTTTAGCTGCCGCTGATTTAGTTATTAGTCGGGCCGGTCTTTCTACATTAACCGAACTTTCTTTTTCGGGAAAACCAACTATTCTTATTCCTATTTCTAATTCTCATCAGGAGAAAAACGCCCAATATTTTCAAGAAAGGGGAGCAGCAGTTGTTTTACCTGAAAAAAATCTTACTCCAGACAAGTTTGTTGAAGAAATAAGAAAGATATTATTTGACCAGTCAAAATTAAATGAATTATCAGAAAGGATTAAAACAATGATAAAATCAGGAGCAGAAGATAGAATGATTAAAATTATTTTTTCTTTAATCAAAAATGATTAAGAAAAAGGATTCAAGAATCTATTTAGGAACTTCTGGTTGGATTTATGCTCATTGGTCAGGTATTTTTTACCCTTCAGAAATTTCTCAAAATAAATGGTTAGAATATTACACTCAATATTTTGATACTGTAGAATTAAATTCTTCTTTTTACCATTTACCAAAAGAAAAGACGTTTATTAACTGGCGAAAAAGGACACCGCCTAATTTTTTATTTTCCTTAAAAGCAAGTCGTTACATTACCCATATTAAAAAGCTAAGAGAGACAAAAGATGCTTGGAAGAAATTCATTAAAAACGCTCAACTACTTAAAGAAAAGTTAGGACCTATTCTTTTTCAACTGCCTCCTTATTTAAAGATTGATTTAGAAGTTTTAGAGAAATTTTTAAAAACTCTTCCTCCAAAATATCGATATGTTTTTGAGCCAAGAAATAAAACCTGGTATTCTCCCTCAGTTTACCAATTATTTAAAAAATTTAATGTTAGTTTATGTATTTCTTCTACCCCGAATTATCCATCAGCAGAGGTGATAACTTCAGATTTTCTTTATTTAAGATTACATGGAAGCAAAGAGTTATATAGTTCAAAATACACAACGAAAGAATTAACTTTTTTTGCTAAAAAAATTAAAAAATGGATAAAAAGTGGCTTGGATGTTTACGTTTATTTCGACAATGATGCTTTCGGTTATGCGGTTGAAAATGCTTTAGAATTAAAAGGTTTGCTTAAAGATTTTTTTGACCGAAAATAATTTTTTTGTTATTCTAAAATTGGATTTATGGGAAAAACAAAATTTTTTTGGCCAATCATTGGTCATAAAAATATTATAAATTATTTAGAAAGTTCTCTAAAAAGAGGAAGGTTAAGTCATGCTTATTTATTCACTGGTCCTTCAGGAGTAGGGAAGACAATTGTGGCTAATTATTTTATCAAATCTCTTTTTTGCTTAAATAAAGAAAAGATTCCTTGTGAAAGATGTTTGTCTTGTCAGCAAATAGAGAAAGGAATTCACCCTGATGTGATTTATTTAAAAAAAGAAAAAGAAAGAAAAGATATTACTATTGGTCAAATTCGTCAATTACAAAAATTTCTTTCTTTATCTCGATTATCTGGTAGCTATAAAGTTGCTTTAATTCAAGAGGCAGAACTTCTAAATAAAGAGGCAGCAAATTCTTTGTTAAAAACTATTGAAGAGCCAGCAGAAAAAGTGATAATTATTTTAATCACCCAAGACATACATCGGATTGTTCCTACAATTGTCTCTCGTTGTCAAGTTATTCGTTTTTATCCCGTTTCTTCAAAAGAAATAGTTAAATTTTTAGAGAAAAAATATTCTTTAAAAAAGGGAGAGGCAGTCAATTTAGCTAATTTTTCTGGGGGGAGACCGGGGAAAATTATTTCTCTTTTAAATGAAGAAAGTGATTTTAAAAACTATCAAGAATTAATTGGCAGTTTTCTCAATCTTTTTGAAGAAGATTTGAGAGGACGATTAAAAACGATAAAAGAAATCAGAAGAAAAGATTTTCTTAATTCTAAGGAAATAAGCAGCCAATTTTTAGAAAAGCAGACCTTTTTTAAAGAAACAGTATCTTTTCTTATAGAGATAATTCGTGATTTAATTTTAATAAAACTGGATTTATCTTCTTTGCTAAAAAATTATTTTCTTAAAAGCAGATTGAAAAAAGTGGCTGAAAGCTATTCTTTAAAAGGTCTTATTAACTTACTAAGAGAGACCGAAAAGACAGGAGAATATTTAGAAATGAATGTTAATCCATCCTTGGCAATAGAAAATTTATTACTTAATTTTCAAAAATGAAAAAAAATTTACTTTTATTTATCAGTTTTCTTTTAATTCTTCCTCTAATCGGAGGGAGTTGTTTGGAAATTAAGATAAGAACGGGTAAAGCCGATGGAGGGGTATTTAAATCAGTAGATAAGGGAGAAACTTGGGAGCAAAAGGTTTTTGTTCGTCAGATAAAAAAGAAGAAAGTAGAAACTATTGGTTATGTTAATGTTTATAAATTACGTTTTGACCCACAAAATAGCCAGACAGTTTACTTAGCCAGTCGTGAGGACGGACTTTATGTTACTTACAATGGCGGCGATAAATGGTATTATCTTTCTCCTTTTAAAGGAAGAATAGATGATGTAGTTGTCCATCCTAAAAGTCGTAATATTATTTATCTTGCCCGAGGAAACAAAATTTATAAAACTACTAATGGAGGCGAAAGTTGGGGTAATGTTTATTTAGAATCATTGCCTAATCGGAGGATAAATTGTTTAGCAATTGATTCTTATGATCCAAAGAAGGTTTATGCTGGTATTTCTGATGGAAGATTGATTAGAAGTGTTGATGCTGGAGAAAGTTGGGAGGCCATTGCTAATTTTAAAGATAATATCGCTCAAATTTTGATTAATAAAAATGATACGAGGATTATTTATGTAGCCACCTCTTCTACTGGAATATATAGAACAGCCGATAGAGGGAACACATGGCAAAATATAACCGTCAATGACAAACGAGAAGATTTAAGGGAATTTCCCGGTATAAGAGAATTTAGAGCAGCTGTCTTTGATCAAACTAAATTTGATTCTTTAGTAATTGCTACCCGTTATGGTTTGTTAAGAACAGATAATGGAGGGAAAAGTTGGCAGGCATATAAATTACTTACCTTACCCGGAACAATATTAATTAATTCTTTAGCGGTTAATCCTAAAAATAATCAAGAAATTTACTATATTACTAATCACACTCTTTTTAAAACTGATGATGGAGGAGAAAATTGGGTAACTCGTGCTTTACCTACTTCAAGAATTGGTTGTGCCTTACTTGTTAATCCAGAACACCCTCAAATTCTTTTCTTAGGAGTGTATAAACCTAAAAAGAAATAATTTATTATTAATAAAATATTTATGGCAATAAGAATTGCTGTTAATGGCTTTGGCCGTATAGGCCGTCAAACAGTTAATATCATTTTTAATAAGCATCCTGAATTAGAATTAGTAGCTATTAACGATTTAACTGATAACCAAACGCTGGCTCATTTATTTAAATATGATTCTCTTTATGGTCGTTATCCCGGAGAAGTGAGGGCAGAAAAGGATTATTTAATCATTGATGGTAAAAAGATTTTTGCTTTGTCAGAACGGGAACCAAGCAAATTACCTTGGAAAAAATTAGGCGTAGAAATAGTCATTGAAAGTACTGGTGTTTTTCGCACTTATGAACTTGCTCATCAGCACATTGAAGCAGGAGCAAAAAAAGTTATTATTTCCGCGCCGGGTAAGGGAAAAAGAGAAATTCCTGTTTTTGTTTTAGGGGTTAATGAGGATAAATATCGTCCTGAAGATATGGATGTGATTTGTATGGCTTCCTGCACAACTAATTGTTTAGCACCTATCTTAAAGGTTTTGATGGAAGAATTTGGTATAGAAAGGGCTTTTATGAGTACAGTTCATAGTTATACTAATGACCAGAAGTTATTAGACCTTCCTCATCATGATTTAAGACGGGCAAGAGCGGCTGCTCTCTCTATTATTCCAACAACAACCGGAGCAGCTACTGCAGCAGCCAAGACACTTCCTGAATTGTTGGGTAAAATAGATGGTATCTCTTTACGGGTGCCTACCCCAGTAGTTTCCATTGTTGATTTAACTGTTCTCTTAAAAAGAGAAACGACAAAAGAAGAAGTAAATGATTGTTTTAAAAGAGCAGAAAAAGGGAAGTTAAAAGGAATTTTAGGAACATCAGAGGTCCCTCTTGTTTCAGTAGATTATCGCAAAGATCCTCGTTCTTCAATTGTTGACTTATCCTTAACGATGGTTAATAAAAATCTAGTTAAAATTTGTTCTTGGTATGATAATGAATGGGGTTATTCTAATCGCTTGGCTGAATTTACCTCTTTTGTTGGCAAGAAATTATAAAAATAGTTATTCTGGTAAAAAATAATAAACCCCTATCATAGATAGGGGTTTTTGTTTTTAATTTTTTTTGCTCGCTTGCTTAGGGGGTTTACTAAGAGAAAAGAGTAGAATTATAAGAGAGAACCCACTAACACTTATAGCAACGCTTAAGCCAGTCACTATAGCCAGACCTTTAATTCCTGTTAAAATCATCTTTTCCTCCTTCTCTAAGTTTATTTTATTATAACATAAAATTATTTTAATGTCAAGAGAGAATCTAACTCATTAAAAAAATCCCGTCATTGACGGGATTTTAATTTAATTGTTTTCTTCAGAAGGCGGATAAACAGGTACAGGCAGGGTATAATCAGCAATAACAGTAACTTTTTTTATCTCACTATAATAAATATGAGTTTCTGTCCTTAAACTATCAATAATAATTTTTTTCTCTAATATCTGGTATTCGTATTCTTTTCCTCCTTGCCCTTGAATAGTGCAGGGAAGATGATAAATATCGCCCTGAAAGAGAATTTTTAAAGAGTCATATTCAGAATAATGGACTGGATAGAAATATAACCAACCAGGACTATCATCAAACAACCAAGGCGGATATGGTTCACCTTGTTGCTCGCAGCCAAGAAGAAATAGAAGTGATATCAGGAAAATTATTGATAAAAGAACGACAAAAAAATGTTTTTTCATTTTTCCCTCCTATTTTTTGGAGTTATATATTAATAAAATATAAGAAAAAGTCAAGTCCAATTATTTGGCAGTGGGCTTAGTTAGTGATAGGTATCATAGTTTATATTATTCAAAAGGGTGCGAGCGTTTAAAAATTTTGTTATAATTAAAACGATGGCTTATCAAACAGAGAAAATTATTTATACTCTTTCCCAAGATATAAAGAAAATAGTAGAAACTTTTTATCCTAATTATTCTTGGGAGGATTTTGATTTTTCTTTGACTCAGCCGCCAAGAAAAGAGATGGGGGACTTTTCTTTTGCTTGTTTTAATTTGGCTCAAAGAGTAGGGGGAAAACCTGAAGAGATTGCCAGAGTTTTGGCTGAAAAAATTAAGTCATCAAAATTTTTAGAAAGAGTTAATAACGTAGGTCCTTATTTAAATTTATTTTTAAAAAGGAATATTTTCTTTTCTTTTCTCCTTAAAGATATTTTAAGAAATGGGGAAAGTTATGGGAAAATAAAACTTGGTCAAGAAAAAATAATGGTTGAATATTCTTCTCCGAATACTAATAAGCCACTTCATTTAGGTCATTTACGAAACGATGTTTTAGGTATGGCTATAAGTAATTTATTGGAGAACAGAGGATATAAAGTTATTCGAGCGAATTTAATTAATGACCGTGGAATTCATTTAGGCAAAGTAATGGTCGCCTATCAAATGGCTAAAGAAAAGAAATGGTTGAGAGCAAGTAAATTATTAGAGCAGAAAATAAAAGGCGACCACTTAGTCGGTAACCTATATGTATTTTTTGAAAAAAAATTAAACGAAGAGAAGAAAAAATTTTTAAAGAATAAAGGGATTATTTGGGATAAATTAACTAAGACAGA
>Ga0190361_1000113_pt1 | contig 32486 bp, 29 predicted proteins | sample 48721845_MG_FD_161273 | JGI IMG/M metagenome (GOLD analysis project Ga0190361, IMG submission 161273) | Hydrothermal vent microbial mat bacterial communities from Southern Trench, Guaymas Basin, Mexico - 4872-18-4-5_MG | ecosystem: Environmental > Aquatic > Marine > Hydrothermal vents >... | reverse complement strand
CAAGGGGAAGCAGTACCTAGCCCGCACGGAGCTCGTGGGGCAGGCCTACCAGGGGTTCCGGGCGGCGGGGGTGGCGGTGCCGCCGCAGGTGGTGGAGCTGTAGTGGGTACGTCTGCCTGATAGTCCTCGAAATGCTGACTCCAAGGCAAACCCCTATCTCGCGGTGTCAAACTTGGGTTAGAGCTCCCTGAGGCCAGGAGGTAAGCCCAATACTGGGGCGAGGCCACGGGCTCGAAGACCGTCTTTATCTCCCGCTGGACCTCCCTGAGGGTGCGCATCAACCTGCGGTTCTCCTCCACCAGGAGGGCCCTGTCCCTGATCCTTTCGCCCCTGCCCACCGGCACCAGTTGGTACACCAGCCCTATCTCGGCCCCCCTACGGTGGCTCCAGCGGAGGACCTCGGCGATGTGGTCGGCGTTCTCCTTCATGGCCGTTATGTTGATCTGGACCACGATGCCCGCCCTCTGACAGGCCTCGATGCCCCGCATCACCTCTTCAAAGGCCCCCCTCTTGCCCCGGATCCTGTCGTGAAGTCCGGGGTCGACGGCGTCGAGGCTTATGGCGGCTCCCACCACCCCGCTTCTGCGGAGCACCCTGGCCGTCCCGTCATCGATGAGGGTGGCGTTGGTGGCGATAACCACCGGCAGCCCCACCCCCTTGGCCACCCGGGCGAGCTCCGGCAGGTCCTCCCTCACCAGGGGCTCTCCCCCGGTGAAGACCACCATCCTGAACTCGGGGATCTGGCCGATCCCCCTGATGAGCCGGGCGAGGTCCTCGAAGGGAGGGCTCACCCCCAAGGAGGAGGACCCCACGTGGCAGCGGATACAGGAGAGGCTGCACTTGCTGGTCACCTCGATCACGGGGTGATACGGGAAACCTATGCAGCCCATCCCCACGGAGCCTGCTGCCACGGGTATGGTCCTGAGACCGTCCCTCAGGGTCCATCTGCCGAGGTGGCGCCACCCTACCAGGAGCCTCAGGGCGAGCAAGGCCCCCCCTTGCCTCGCCAGATTGCGCAGGTGAAGCTGGGGCGGCAGCCCCTTCATGGCAGAAGGGCGATGCAGAAGAGGGCGTTTATCCCAAGGTTCACCCCAAGGGTGAGGGCGCAAAGCCCCTCAAGGCGCCCCCTCCCCCTCCACCACCCCCGGACCATGAGCCAGCCCCCCCGAAGGCCAGTGCCGCCAGCAAGAGGGCGAAGGCCAGTAACCCCTTCCCCACCCCCAGCCACCACGAGGTCCCGAGGAGACTTGCGCCGGTGAGGAGGGCCACCAGCAGGTACACCCTTGAGGCCCTCTCCCTGCCAAGCCTGACTACCAAGTTCCTCTTGCCAACGGCTCGGTCGGCGGGATAATCGGGGAACTCGTTTACCAGGATCACGTTGAAGATGGAAAAGGCGATGGGCAGGGCGACCCCGTGGACCGCAGGGACAAAGCCCTCCCTCTGCAGGTAGAAACCCACCGCCACAGGGAGCCATCCGTAGCAGAAGCCGATCAACACCTCCCCCACCCCCCCGATAGGCCCATCGGAAGGGTGGACTTGAGTAAAAGACCCCCGCCAGGAGGCCAATGGACCCCAAGGCCAGGAGCCCCCAGCCATAACCGAGGAGAAAGGAAAGGACGACGCCCAACAGGCCTGCAATCACCGCGCTCAGCACCCCCACAATTAAGGGCAACCTCCGGGAGACCAAGCCCTGCTGCAGCACCTGGGTGCCGCCGGAGAAGCGGTTCCGCTCCATGCGGGCGCTGAGGCTATCCCCTTCATAGTCGAAGTACTCTCCGGAGAGATAGGTGGCGAGCATGATGAGAAAGACGGCCACAAGCCCCAGCAGAAAGGGGACCCCCCGGAAACCTCCCTCCTGCAGGGCCAGGAGCGTCCCTACACAGAAGGGCAGGAGGCCCACCAGATGAAAGGGCGGGCGGATGAGTCCAGTATGCAACCAGGACCCTTCCGTCCATAGAAGGATCGCTATGATACCGAAAAACCCCATGAAGTCAACCAAAATAAAAAGGCCGTCCCTCCGAGGACGGCCTTTTAGGCCCAAGGCTCTGGCCCCTTAGAACTCCTCCATCCCGGGAGCACCAGGGGCAGCCGCCTTCTCCTTCTTCGGCTTCTCAGCGACCAGGGCCTCAGTGGTTATCAGCAAGGAGGCGACACTGGCAGCGTTCTGCAGCGCGAACCTCACCACCTTGGTGGGGTCGATGATCCCGGCCTCCATCATGTCGGTGAACTCCTCCTTGGCCGCATCGAAGCCGAAGTTGGGGTTGTCCGAATCCTTCACCTTCTCCACCACCACCGCACCCTCTTTGCCGGCGTTCTCGGCTATCTGCCTGAGCGGCTCCTCCAGGGCCTTCTTCACGATATCGGCCCCGATGGCCTGGTCGCCCTCGAGCTTGAGGTCGTCCAGGGCCTTGGCACACCTCAGCAGCGCCACACCGCCACCGGGCACAATCCCCTCCTCCACGGCTGCCCTGGTGGCGTTCAGGGCGTCCTCCACCCTGGCCTTCTTCTCCTTCATCTCCGTCTCGGTGGCGGCCCCTACGCGGATCACCGCCACACCGCCTACGAGCTTCGCCAGCCGCTCCTGGAGCTTCTCACGGTCGTAGTCGGAGGTGGTCTCCTCGATCTGGGTCCGGATCTGCTTCACCCGGCCCTCGATGGCGTCCTTGCTGCCGGCGCCCTCCACGATGGTGGTGGTGTCCTTGTCGATGATCACCTTCTTGGCCATGCCGAGGTCGTCCAGGCTCACGTTCTCCAGCTTGATGCCGAGGTCCTCGGATATGAACTTCCCGCCGCTGAGGATGGCGATGTCCTCGAGCATGGCCTTGCGCCGCTCGCCAAAACCAGGGGCCTTCACCGCGGCGCACTTCAAGGTGCCCCGGATCTTGTTGACCACCAGCGTCGCCAGGGCTTCGCCCTCCACGTCCTCGGCGATGATCAGGATGGGCTTGCCGGCACGGGCCACCTGTTCAAGTACCGGCAGCAGGTCTTTCATGCTGCTGATCTTCTTCTCGTGACAGAGGATGTAGCAATCCTCGAGCTCGCAGACCATCTTCTCGGGGTCGGTGACGAAGTAGGGGGAGAGATAACCCCTGTCGAACTGCATGCCCTCGACCACCTCCAAGGTGGTCTCCATCCCCTTGGCCTCCTCTACGGTGATGACCCCCTCTTTGCCGACCTTGGCCATGGCCTCGGCGATGATCTCGCCGATGCTCGGGTCGTTGTTGGCCGAGATGGTCCCCACCTGGGCGATCTCCTTCTGGTCCTTGGTGGGTTTGGACATCTTCTTCAGCTCCTCCACCGCAGCATCCACCGCCTTGTCGATACCCCGCTTCACGTCCATGGGGTTGGCCCCTGCGGCCACCACCTTGACGCCCTCGCGGTAGATGGCCTGGGCCAGCACCGTAGCCGTAGTGGTACCATCACCGGCCACGTCGGAAGTCTTGGAGGCCACCTCCTTGACCATCTGGGCTCCCATGTTCTCGAACTTATCCTCCAGCTCTATCTCCTTGGCCACGGTCACCCCGTCCTTGGTCACAGTGGGGGAACCCCAACTCTTCTCCAAGATGACGTTTCTGCCCCGCGGACCGAGGGTGACCTTCACAGCATTGGCAAGGGTATCCACACCCTTGAGGATCTTCTCCCTTGCTTCTACGTCGAACTTTATCTCCTTCGCCGCCATCTTTCTCCCTCCTTCCTCAAATTGGTTTTAGTCTTCAACGACGATGCCGAGGATGTCGTCTTCGCGCATGATGAGGTACTCCTTGCCATCGATCTTTATCTCCGTGCCCGCATACTTGCTGAAGATCACCCTATCGCCCGCCTTCACCTCCAACGGTATCACCGTTCCATCATCTTTGATCCTGCCCTTGCCCACCGCTACTACCTTGCCTTCCATGGGCTTCTCTTTGGCGGTGTCAGGGATGATGATTCCTCCGGGGGACTTCTCCTCGCTGGGTTCGATGCGCTCGATCAAGACCCTGTCCTGTAAAGGCGTAACCTTCATCACCCTTCCCTCCTTTCCTATAAGGATTTTTAAGGTGTCGTATGTGAAGGATGGAATCTTTCCGCCGAAAAAGATAATCACCCCTCCCCCCCTTGTCAAGGAAAGTCATAACTCTTCCTCCTCCTCCCCCTCGAAGTCCTCCAGCCTTCGCATCATCCTCAGTTTGCTGGGCTGCCCCATCTTCTCCAACTTCTCCTGACACTTGACGCAGTATCTGGTGAAGGGGAGGACCTTTAGCCTCTTCAATCCGATGGCCTTGCCACACTCCTCACAGTAGCCGTAGGTCCCCTCTTCAAGCCTCCTCAAGGCCTCCTCTATGTTGCGCAGCCGCTCCACGTAGAGCTGCAGGAGGCTGTAATCGATGTCCTCAGCCAAGTCGAGCTGGGAGAGATCACCTATGTCCATGGTCGAAAGGGATGAGAAACGCGGGTCCTCCCTCACCTTCGTCCCCATCTCCTCCTCGATCTTGGCCAGGACCTCATCCCTCAGGCCCAGCAGCAAGGCCCGCAACTCCTCTTGATTGAACGCCATCTCCTCCTGCTTCATCTCTCCCCCTCCATCTCTTGGACCTTCTCCTGGGCCAACCTGAAGCCTTCCGCGTCCCCTGCTTGCCCGAAGGCCTTTTGAGCGAAGTGGAACTTGCCCGCCTCCAAGGCCCGGTGTCCAAGCCTCTTCCACTCCTCGGCCTCCAATTCCTCTCCCAAGAACTCGCTCACCTGGGACATGAGGAAGTAATCCCCTTCCCTCAGGGCCAACTCCTTCAACTCGAAGAGCCCCTCTTTGTAGTGGGCCCTGCCGAAGAACTCCACCGCATCGTCCCAGCGACCCTCCTCGAGGTAGAGCCTGCCGTACTCGATGAGGGTCTCAGGGGGGGTGTCCTTCCCGTACAGGATCTCCCTCCTCTTCAAGGGATCGGGAAGCCTCTTGTTGCCCATCTCTGAGCGCAAATATAATCCCCTCAGCGGGATTTTCAACGAGGGGAAGGTCTCATCCGTAACGGCGGAAGATCCTCCGGAGGATCCCTCCCCGCTCCTCCTGCAGGGCCTCAAGGTAGGAGAGGCTCTCCAAGACGTCCTCCTTCCGCCGGAGCACCAGGATGACCGGCACGGCCCTCTCAAGAGCATCCAACTCAGAGAAGGCCCCCCTTACGTCGAGGGTCCCCTTGCCCAGGGGGAGATGCTCATCCTCATGGCCCTTGTTGTCGTGCAGATGGCAGAGCAGGAGGTGGTCCGCCATCATCCTTATGTATCCCTTCAGGTCGATGCCCCAGGTATGGGCATGACCGAGGTCAAGCAGGGCCCCCAAATGGGGAGAGGCCACCCTACGGAGGATGTAGAGGTGCTCTTGGGGGGTGGCGATGAGCCTGTAAGCCCTCCCCCTGGGGCTGTTCTCTATGGCCAAGGAGACCCCCATACGACCTGCAATCCGGGCCATTATGGATAGGCTGGTCAGCAGGTTGATCCGGGAGTTGCTGAGGTAATCCCGGGGGAAGTCCTTGGGCAATCTACCGGGATGGATCACCACCACCTTGGCCCCCAAGATGGCGGCGAACCTCACCGACTCGAGGGTTTGCCTGACGGAGGCCCTCCGGATCAAGGGGTTGAGGCTGGCGATGTTCACGTCGTAGACGGGGCTGTGGATGATGGTCTCCAGGCCCCGCTCCTCGAGCTTCTCCTTCAGCTCCTCCGCCCTGTCCCTGCCCAGGTCCTGGGGCAACAGATAGGGCCTCTCCCCCCTTATCTCCACATACCGCACCCCACAGGAGCTGGCGAAATCCAAGAAGAGGTCGAGCTCCCCCTCCATCTGACGGAAGGTGGAAATCCCCAATCTCTCGCGCAACCGCAGACTCACCCTTCGACGCTCCCGATCTGAATTTCTCTGCTTCCATGCCTCCCGAGAACCAAAAAGACGCGAAAAAAAGCTCGAGAGAAGATAGCATGGCCCCCTCGGAAACTCAAGGCCTTGACAGGGGAAAGGCAATGGGGTTAAGAATGAATTGTATACAAAATACAATCAGGGGGAGGTCATGGAGGTCTTCGAGAGGATAACGGTCTTGAGCCTCGAGCAGGCGACGGTGCTGCCCTATCTGACCTACCGCCTGGCCATGGACGGGATGCGAGTGATAAGGCTGGAGCACCCCGTCTACGGTGACCCCAACAGGAGGGTGGGGGAGAACGTCTTAGGGGATGAGATGTTGAGAAGCTATTTCTTGGCCATAAATGCGGGCAAGAAGGCCATCACCCTCAACCTGGGCGTCCCGGAGGGACGGGAGCTGCTTTACAGGCTCATCAAGGAGTTACCCGTAGACATCTTCTGCACCAATCAACTGCCGCGCAACTACAAGAAGCTGGGCATCGACTACGAGACCCTGCGCGAGGTGAAGGAGGACATCATCTGGTTTGGGGTGACGGGCTTCGGCCCCGACAGCAACGAAGCCGCCTACGACCCGATCCTCCAGGCGCGAGGGGGCCTCATGGAGCTCACCGGGGAGGCCAACGGTCCACCCATGGTCCTGGGGATACCCCTTCCGGATATGGGCTCCAGCGAGCACGGCTACGGCCTCATCATGAAGGCCCTTTACAAGCGCCAGCTCACCGGTGAAGGGTCCCGTATGGATCTGGCCATGTTCGAGAGCACGGTGAGTTGGCTTACGGTGCCCATCACCATGACCAAGTCCTTCGGGAAGAAGATCACCCGTCGCGGGAACACCCACGAGTTCTTCGCCCCGGTCTCCGTCTACAAGACCCGCGACGGCTACGTTTACATAGCCGTGGGTAACGACCGTCAGTGGAGGGACATGACCCAGATCCCCGGCTTCGAATCCCTCGCCAAGCCCGAGTACGAGACCAACGCCGGCAGGATCGCCGACAAGGAGGAGCTCAACCGCCGGATCGAGGAAATCACCAAGAACTACACCTCCGAGGAGCTGATACGCCTCTTCAACGAACGCACCATCCCCATCTCCAAGATCAACACCATAGAGGAGGTGGTGGAGGACCCCTTGGTGAAGAGGTGGCTCCTGAGGTCGAAGGACCCCGTCACCGGCACCGAGATCACCCTGGCCCCGCCGCCCTATATGACGCCGTTCCTCCAAAAGGTCTCCCAAGAGCTCTCCTTCCCTCCTCGCTTTGGGGAGCACAACGAGGAGATCTACGGAGGGGCTCTCGGTCTAAGCTCTGCGGAGCTAAAAGAGCTGAAGGAGAAAGGGGTCATCTAACTAAGGAGGTGCAGGATGGATTTCCGACTCACCGAGGAACAGGAGTTCTTCCGAAAGACCATAGCCGAGACCGTGGACAGGCTCATCGTGCCCAAGGCGGAGGAGATAGACGAGAAGGACGAGTTTCCGTGGGACCTCTGGAGGGAGTTCGCCAAGCTCGGTTACATGGGCCTCCGCTACCCCGAGGAGTACGGCGGGATGGGGGCGGACAAGGTCACCTGCATGATCTTCTACGAGGAGATCACCAGGGGTTCGGTGGGCTTCGCCCAGAGCGTGATCATGAACATGCTGATGGGCACCTACTTCATCTATCGCTTCGGCACCGATGAGATGAAGCAACGCTGCCTGATCCCGGCTATCCGGGGGGAGAAGATCGGCACCATCTGCTTCACCGAGGACCAGTCCGGCTCAGACCTCGCGGCCACGAGGACCACCGCGGTGAGGGACGGCGATCACTGGGTCATCAACGGGACCAAGCAGTGGATCACCAACGGCCCCATCTGCGACTTCGCCACCGTGGTGGCCACCACCGACCCCTCCAAGGGCCTCAAGGGCCTCAACTTCTTCCTCGTGGAGAAGGGAACCCCTGGGTTCTCCCCCGGTCAGGTGATAAAGAAGATGGGCTGCCGGGGGACCATTACCGGGGAGCTCATCTTCGACAACGTCCGCATCCCGGCCGAGAACCTCCTGGGCGAGGAGGTGGGCAAAGGGGTCCAGTACTTGGGGGAGATCCTGGATGAGATCCGGGTGATGACCGGGGCCATGGCCCTGGGGATCGCCCGCGCTGCCTTCGACGAGGCCCTGGAGTACGCCAGAAAACGGGTGGCCTTCGGCAACCCCATCGGCCGCTACCAACTGATCCGGGCCAAGTTCGCCGACATGGCCACCGAGATGGACGCCGCCAGGCTCCTGATCTGGAGGGCGGCCTGGATGATCGATCAGGGGATCCCATGTACCAAAGAGGCCATCATGGCCAAGATGTTCGCCACCGAGGTCTGCCAGAAGGTGGTGGACGAGGCCACTCGGATCTACGGGGCCAACGGGATGGCCCTGGAGTATGCACCTCAGCGACACTTCAGGGACGCCCGCTTCCTGCTTTACGGAGGGGGTACCCACGAGGTCCTCAGGGACTATCTGGGGAGGTTGATCATAGGGAAGGTCTAAGGTAGCATCCCGCGCAAAAAAAACCGCAGGAGGTGAAGGGTGGAGATCGTAGTACTGGTCAAGCGGGTCCCGGACAGCGAGGCCCAAGTCCAAGTCAAGCCCGACGGTTCGGGCGTCACCGTGGAGGAGCGCTACGGGATGAACTTCTTCGACTCCTTGGCCGTGGAGGAGGCTCTGCGGATAAAGGAGAAGTTCGGTGGCAGGGTCACGGCGATAAGCCTCGGACCGTCGCAATCGGTGGAGGTGTTGAGGACCGCCATCGCCATGGGGGTGGACGATGCGATCCTCTTAGAGGAAGAGGCCCTCTTGGGCGGGGACGAGTACGCCACCGCGAGGGCCCTGGCCGCTGGCGTGAAGACCCTTCCCTATGACCTGGTGCTCTGCGGCCGTGAGGCCTTCGACGACTCCTCCGGGGTGGTGGGCCCGGTGGTGGCCCAGTTCCTCGGCATCCCTTCGGTGACCATGGTGACCAAGGTGGAGGTGGAGCCCGAGCAGCGGAAGGTCAAGGTGGAGAGGGAAGCCGAAGGGGGAAGGGAACTGATAGAGGCCCCCTTGCCCGCCCTGCTGACGGCGCAGAAGGGTTTGAACGAACCCCGGGTCCCGCCAGTCATGGGCGTGGTGAAGGCGATGAAGGCCCAGATAAAGAAGCTCGACCTGGGGAGCCTCGGCCTCGGACCGGAGGAGGTGGGACAGAAGGGGGCGAAGCTGGAGGTGCTGCGGTACATCGAGCCCCCCAAGAGGAGAGCCGTCAAGTACATCAAGGGCGAGCCCCCCGAGATGGTGAAGGAGCTCATCGAGCTCCTCAAGACCGAGGCCAAGGCCCTTTAGGAGGTGACGAGATGGCCGGCATATGGGTGTACGCTGAGCACCACGACGGGAAGCTGAAGAAGGTGACCTTTGAGCTCCTCGGCAAGGGACGGGAGCTCGCTCAAGGCCGTGGGGAGGAACTGGGGGCCATCCTCTTGGGCAAGGACCTAGACCCCTTGGCCGAGGAGTTGAGCCCTTACGCCGATAGGGTCCACTGCCTCGAGTCCCCGCTGTTGGAGGTGTACAACTGCGACGCCTTCCTCGAGGCCCTGAGCTCCTTCAGCGCCGAAAGGAACCCCTCGATGATCATGGCAGGGGCCACCTATCAGGCCAGGGACCTTTTCCCGGCCTTGGCCGGAAGGCTCCAGAAGGGGATAGTGGTCGACTGCCTCGGCGTGGAGCTGGCCGACGGAGGAAGGTTCCTTCTTCGGAAGCCCATCTACGGTGGCAAGGCCCTGGTGGAGGTCGCCTTCAAGGAGGAACCCCAGTTGGTCCTGGTGAGGCCCCGGACCTTTCCTCCGGCGGAGCCTCGGAGCGAGAGGGCCGAGGTGAGCAAGGAACAGATCGAGATAGACCCCACCAAGGTGAGGCTCAAGGTCCTCGAGGTGATGAAGACCGCCGGGGAGAAGGTGGACATCACCGAAGCAGACGTGATCGTCTGTGGCGGCAGGGGTCTTAAGGACCCGGAGAACTTCAAGTTGCTGGAGGAGCTGGCCGAGGTGTTGGGCGGGGTGGTGGGCGCCACCAGGGCGGTGGTGGACGCGGGCTGGCGTCCCCAAGAGGACCAGGTGGGCAAAAGCGGCAAGACCGTCTCCCCCAACCTCTACTTCGCCGTGGGGCTCTCGGGGGCTGTACACCATGTGATGGGGATGGACACCTCCAAGGTGGTGGTGGCCATAAACCGCGATCCCATGGCCCCCATCTTCCAGTACGCCGATTACGGTCTGGTGGCTGACCTCTTTCAGGTCTTGCCGCTTTTGGCGGAGGAACTGAAGAAGGAGCTCGGAAAGTGATGGAGGGTTTGGACGCGGTAGTTGTGGGCGGGGGGCTGGCGGGGCTGGCGGCCGCTTACCGCCTGGCCAAGGACGGCCTCAGCGTGATCCTCTTCGAGAGGGGGGATCACCCCGGCAGCAAGAGCATGACCGGAGGGAGGCTCTATCTGGAGCCGGTCAGGCCCTATCTGCCCGAGCTGTGGGAGGATGCCCCCCTTGAGCGCATGGTGACCAAGGAACGGGTCACCGCCATGGCCGAGGGGGCCTCGGTGACCTTCGAGTTCACCTCCGAGGGCTTGAGAAGGCCTCAGCCCCACAGTTGGACCGTCCTGCGGTCGCCCTTTGACCGCTGGTTTGGGGAGAAGGTGGCCGAGGTCGGTGGCTTCGTGATCCCCCAGCGAAAGGTGACCGACCTGCTGAAGGAGGACGGCAAGGTGGTGGGGGTGGTGGCCGAAGGGGAGGAGATACCCGCCCAGGTGGTGATCCTGGCCGATGGGGTGCTCTCACCCCTTGGGGAGAAGGCCGGTTTGAGGGGACCCCTGGACCCCAGGTATGCAGCGGTCGGCTTCAAGGAGGTGATAAGGCTCGAGCAAGGGGAGATAGAGAAGCGCTTCGGCCTGAGAGAGGGCGAAGGGCTGGCCCATCTCTTCTTCGGCTCCATCACCAAAGGGGTCTTTGGAGGGGGCTTCCTGTACACCAACCGCGAAAGCCTCTCCCTCGGCCTCGTGGTAGGAATCGAGGCCTTCGCCGAGAGGTTGCCGGCGGAGATGCCCGAGCTGCTCGAGGAGTTCAAGGCCCGTCCAGAGGTGGCGCCCCTCATAGAGGGAGGGGAACTCCTGGAGTACTCGGCCCACCTGATCCCCGAAGGAGCCCATAGGATGGTCAAGAGGCTTTACGGAGACGGGGTGCTCCTGGCGGGGGATGCTGCAGGTTTCGCCCTCAACCACGGGATAACCGTGAGGGGGATGGACTTCGCCTTAGCCTCCGGGGCCCTGGCCGCCCAGGCCGTCAAGGAGGCGAAGGAACGCGGGGACTTCTCCACTGGAAGCCTCGCCCGCTACGAGGAGCTGCTGAAGGGGAGCTTCGTGCTGAAGGACATGGAGGCCTTCGGCCACACCTCCGAGGTGTTGGCTCATGAGAGGCTCTACGATCGTTATCCTTACTTCCTCTGTTCCTTGGCCGAGGAGCTCTTCCGGGTGGGGGCGGGACCCAAGGAGAAGATATCTCGCACCCTCTGGCGCTTCGCAAAGGATCTGCTGTTGGACTCCAAGACATGGAAGGACCTCTGGAGGATGAGGGAGCTGTGATGAAGGTCGAGGAGAAATTGGCCCTCGGGTTCTTCAGGACCGACGACCGATCCCACATCGTGCTGGACCAGGAGGCCTGTAGGGCCTGTGATCCGAAGGTTTGCCTCAAGATCTGTCCCGCGGGGCTCTACTCGATAAGCGAGGAGACCGGAGAGGTGGTGGTGGAGTACGCAGGGTGTTTGGAGTGCGGGACTTGCCTCTTGGCATGCCCCAAGGGGGCCATCCGGTGGGAGTACCCGCGGGGGGGTTACGGAGTACAGTACCGTTATGGATGAAAAACTCGTGAGGGAGATATCCTTCGAGGAACGGATGCCCCTTTGGGAGAGGATCTACCGCCGTCTCCGGGGGGCCATCCAGCGGGGGGAGTTCGACCCAGGGACCAGGCTGGTCGAGCAGAGGCTCGCCGAGGAGCTGGGCGTGAGCCGCACCCCGGTGAGGGAGGCCCTTTACAGGCTCGAGCGAGAGGGGCTGGTGACGAAGGTCCCCCATAAGGGGATCGTGGTCCGGGAACAGGACCCCGAGGAATTGAAGGAGGTCCTGGAACTGAGGGGACTCTTAGAGGGATACGCTGCGGCCTTGGCAGCCAAGAAGGGGGACGAGGAGCTCTTCGACGAGTTGGAGGAGATCCTCAAGCGCTCCGAAGAGGCCCTCGAGAAGAACGACATAGACGAGCTTGTGAAGCTCAACACCCAATTCCACGAGACCCTGTACCGCCGCTGTGGGAACCACAAGCTCTTGGAGTTGATAAAGGACCTCCGAGATCAGTTCTTCCGGTTCCGCACCTCCATCCTCAGGATCAAGGGAATGCCGAGGGTCTCCATCGAGGATCACTACAAGATGTTGGAGCTGATGCGCAAAGGGGAAAGCCAGGCCGTGGAGAAGTTGGTCAGGGAGCATATAGGGAGGGGGAAGGAGAGACTCCTCCGGGAGATAAATAAAAAGATAAGATAATAAGGAAGAGAGGGATAAGGGATGCAGAGACGGATCAAGGTCCTGATAGCCAAGCCGGGGCTCGACGGCCACGACCGAGGGGCCAAGGTGGTGGCCTACGCCTTGAGGGATGCGGGGATGGAGGTCATCTACACGGGGCTGCATCAGACCGTCGATCAGATCATCTCCACAGCCCTCGAGGAGGACGTGGACGTGATAGGCCTGAGCATTATGTCCGGGGCCCATCTCCCCATTTGCGAGAAGCTGATGCAGCGGGTGAGGGAGGAGGGCCTCGAGGACCGTCTCGTGGTGGTGGGAGGGGTGATCCCTAAGGAGGACGTGCCCAAGCTCAAGACCTTGGGGGTCAAGGGGGTCTTCCCCGGGGGGACGCCCCTTCAGGAGATCGTGGACTTCATCCTCAAGAACGCTCCCACGAGGGAAGGGGTATAGCCATGGGCGTGGCCAAGTACATCAAGGACGAAAAGGACCGGGTACTGGAGGTCATCCTTCAGTCTGGCATCAAGGTGAAGCCCCACTACGGGCCCAAGGACCTGGAGGAGGTGGGCTTCGACTACGAGAAGGACCTGGGGGAACCTGGGGAGTACCCCTTCACCCGCTCCATCCATCCCCAGGGCTACAGGACCAGGGAGTGGACCACCAGGCAGTACACGGGTTTCGGGACCCCGAAGGAGACCAACGAGCGGTTCAAGCTGATGATCTCCCAGGGGCAGACCGGGCTCAACGTGGCCTTTGACCTCCCGACCCAGATGGGCCTCGACTCGGACGACCCCCTGGCAGAGGGGGAGGTGGGCCGCGTGGGAATGGCCGTTGACACCCTGAGGGACTTCGAGATCGCCTTCGAGGGCATAGCGCTCGATCGTATCGGCACCGGCCTCACCATCAACGCCGTGGCTTCCATCATGTTGGCCATGTACCAGGCGGTGGCCGAGAAGTTCGGCTATCCGCCCGAGGTGATCAGCGCCACCCCCCAGAACGACATCCTCAAGGAGATGATCGGCCGAGGGATGTGGATCTTCCCGGTGGAGCCCTCGGTGAAGCTGATCGGGGACACCATCGAGTACTCCATGAAAGTGATGCCCAGGACCAACCCGGTGAGCGTCTGCGGATACCACATCCGCGAATCCGGCGCCACCCCCGCCCAGGAGATCGCCTATGCCTTCCAGATCGCCAACACCTACATCGAGGAGGTGGTCCGGCGGGGCTACCACGTGGATCAGTTCGCCAGGGGCATCACCTTCAACTTCAACATCTTCGGCAACCTTTGGGAACAGGTGGCCAAGTTCCGCGCCGCCAGGAAGCTCTGGGCCAAGCTCTTAAAGGAGAAGTGGGGGGCCAAGGAGCGAAGGACCATGTTCCTGCGGGGGCTCTTCGGAGGCGGGGGCTCAGGCCTCACCAAGGAGCAGCCCATCATCAACGTGGTCCGCGGTGCCTACTACGCCCTTGCGGCGGCCCTTAGCGGGGCCCAGACCGCGGCGCTTTGCTCCTACGACGAGGCCTACACTATCCCCACCCCCTACTCGGCCCTAATATCGCTGAGGACGCTTCAGCTGCTGATGGACGAAGTGGGGCTGAGGGACACGGTGGACCCGCTGGCGGGCTCCTACTTCATCGAGACCCTCACCAAGCAGATGGAGTCCAAGATCCTCGAGGAGATGGCCGAGATCGACCGCATCGGGGGGATGAAGCGGGCGGTGGAGACGGGCTATGTGCAGCGGAAGGTGGCCCAGCAGGCCTACGAGTGGCAAAAGGGCCTGGAGCGGGGCGAGTACATAAAGATCGGGGTCAACAAGTACACAGACCCTGGCCCCCTCGGGGAGGAGGGGGAGGTGGAGCTCCATAAGTACGACCCCCGAACGGCCGAGGAGCAGATAAAGGCCCTGAAGGAGGTGAAGCGCACAAGGGACAACCGGGAGGTGCTCAAGCGCCTGAAGGACCTGGAGGCCGCGGCCCGGCAGGGCAAGAACGTCATGCCCTACCTCGTGGAGGCCGTGAAGGCCTACGCCACCGTCGGCGAGATGACCAAGGTCTTCAAGGAGGTCTTCGGAGAATTCCAAGAGCCTTCCATCTTCTAATCCAAAGAAGTCAGAGGAGGGGATAGATGGCTTCCTATCGTTTGGGCTGCGACATCGGCGGCACCTTCACCGACTTCGTCTTGGTGGATGACTCTACGGGCGAGATCCGCATCAACAAGTGCCTGACCACCCCAGCTGACCCCTCGGAGGCGGTGGAGACGGGGGTCCGCCAGCTCCTGGAGAGCACCCAGGACTTTATGCCCCACCTCACCGAGATCATCCATGGGACCACCTTGGTGATCAACGCCATCATCGAGCGCAAGGGGGCCCAGACCGGCCTTATCACCACCAAGGGGTTCAAGGACGTGCTGGAGCTCGGAAGGGAGCTCAGGTATGACGCCTACGACATCTTCGCCGAGTACCCTGAGCCCCTGGTGCCGAGGCCCCTAAGGATGGAGGTGGACGAGAGGGTCTACAGCGATGGCCGAGTGCTCAAGCCCCTCAAGGAGGATGAGGTGAGGGAGGTGCTCGGGGCCTTGCTCGATCAGGGGATCCAGTCGCTGGCGGTCTGCCTCATCAACTCCTTCGAGAACCCCGTGCACGAGTTGAAGATAAAGGAGATCGTCACGCGCGAGGCCCCGGATCTATTCCTCTCCATCTCCTACGACGTGCTGCCCCAGATCCGCGAATACGAACGCACCTCCACCACCGTGGCCAACGCCTATGTGAAGCCCATAACCGCCCGTTACCTCAAGAAACTCCAGGATCGCCTCCAAGGGCTGGGCTTCAAGGGCCGTCTCTTCATCATGCTCTCCTCAGGGGGCATCACCTCCGTGGAGACGGCCCGGGAGTTCCCCGTGAGGATCATCGAGTCGGGGCCCACAGCGGCTGTGATCGCCGCCCAGTACTACGGCAAGATGTTCAACCTCCCGGACATCTTCTGCTTCGACATGGGCGGGACCACCGCCAAGAGCTGCCTCATACAGAAGGGGCAGGCCGGGCTGGTCTCCACCTTCGAGGTGGGAAGGGTCCAGCGCTTCAAGAAAGGCTCAGGGCTCCCTATCCAGGTCCCCGTGGTCGACCTGATGGAGATAGGTGCAGGGGGCGGAAGCATCGCTCGTATAAGCAAGATGGGCCTCCTTCAGGTGGGCCCCGAGAGCGCGGGGGCCGACCCGGGGCCGGTCTGTTACGGCCTTGGAGGTACAGAGCCCACGGTGACCGATGCCGACCTGGTGCTGGGGTACCTGGACCCGAGCTACTTCCTCGGCGGGGCGATGAAGCTCGACAAGCCCGCTGCGGAGCGTGCCATCGAGGAACGGGTGGCCAGACCCCTGGGCACGAGCCTCATCGAGGCCGCCTTCGGGATCCACGACCTCATTAACGAGACCATGGCCGCCGCGGCCAAGACCCACATCGCTGAAAAGGGCGGCAATCCCAACATCGTCACCATCGTCGCCTTCGGCGGCGCGGGGCCCGTTCACGCCTATGGCCTGGCCAAGAAGATCGGGGCCCCCAGGATACTGGTGCCACCCCTGGCCGGGGTGGGCTCAGCCCTGGGCTTCTTCACTGCCCCCATGTCCTTCGACCTGGCCAGAAGCCACAAGGTGTCGCTGGAGGAGGCCGACTTCTCCACCATCGAGCGGATCTTCCAGGAGCTTCAGGCGGAGGGTGCCGCCACCCTGAAGGGCGCCCGTGAGGGCGAGGAGGTGATCTTCGAGCGGTCCCTGGACATGAGGTTTGTGGGTCAGGGCGCCGAGACCAACGTCCCCATAGACAACAGGCCCTTTACGGAGTGGAAGAGGGAGGAGATCAGGCGGCTCTTCGACGAGCACTATGAGCGCCTCTACGGCCGAACCTATCCCGAGACCCCCGTGGAGTTCGTCACCTTCAGGCTGAGGGCGAGGCTGCCGGATCGCCCCTTCAAGCTGCCCAAGCTCGAGGTCGGCACGGCCTCCCTCGAGGAGGCCAAAAAGGGCCAGCGGCCGGCCTTCTCCCTGCTGAAGAGGGAGTTCATCCCCTTCTCGGTCTACGACCGCTACAAGCTCTTCCCCGGGGCCGAGATAGAGGGACCGGCCATCATCGAGGAGAGGGAGTCCACCATCGTGGTGGGAGAAGACGCCAAGGCCCGTGTGGACGATTACGGTTTTGTATGGATAGAGTTCAGGGGGGATTAAGATGGGCAGAAAGTTCGATCCCATAACGCTGGAGATCCTTTGGAGGAGGTTGATCTCCATCGTGGACGAGGCAGATGCCTCTGTGGCCCGCACCGCCTTCTCGAGCCTCCTGCGGGACGCCCACGACTACACCTGCATGTTCACCGACCGCTATGGCCGTGAGCTCGCCCAGGGGACCTTCTGCACCCCGGGCCAGGCCGGGGCCATGGCCCTGGGGGTGAAGAAGATCATCCACCACTTCCCCCTGGAGGAGTACCGGCCAGGAGACGTGATCATAGTGAACGACCCCTGGCTCCTGGCGGGACACCTTAACGACATCTGCGTACTGAGCCCCATCTTCTACAAGGGAGAGCTGGTGGCCTTCACCGCCTGTGTCTTTCACCACTCGGACATCGGCGGTAGGGTCTCCTCGGACAACCGCGAGGTCCACGAGGAGGGACTCTTCATCCCGCCCATAAAGCTCTACGAGGCTGGAAAGCTCAACGAGGCCGTCACGGAGATGATCCGTTGGAACGTCCGGACCCCTGAGCAGGTGATCGGGGACATCCGCAGCCAGGTGGCGGCCAACCACGTCTGCTCGGAGAAGATCGTCGAGATGATGAAGGAGGAGGGGCTAGAGGACCTAGACGACCTGGCCTCCGAGATCATCAGCCGCACCGAGGACAGCATACGCCGCGCCATATCCAAGATCCCCGATGGGGTCTACCCCTACGAGGGGTTGATAGAGGGGGCGGGGGGACGTGAGGACATAACCATAAGGCTCAAGGTGGAGGTCAAGGGGAGCGACATCAACGTCGACTTCACCGGCACCTCCCCCCAGGTCAACTGGGGAGGAAACGTGGTCTACAACTTCACCTACGCCTACGTCTTCATGGCCATAAAGAGCGCCATGGACCCCGACATCCCCATCAACGAGGGCTCCACCCGCCCCGTGAAGGTGACCGCCCCGGAGGGCACGGTGGTCAACTGCAAGTTCCCAGCGGCGGTGGCAGCCCGCATGCAGATAGGCCACTTCATGACGGAGATGGTCTTCCGGGCCCTGGCGGAGGCCATTCCCGACAGGGTCATCGCTCCCTGTGGTGGCACCCCCGCCCAGACCAACATCTTCTACGGCCGCAGGTACGACGGCAGCCCCTGGCTCACCATGATCATCCGCGGCGGAGGGATGGGCGCCAGCAGCAAGCAGGACGGCCACCACTGCGCGATCTTCCCCGCCAACGGGGCCAACACCCCGGTGGAGATCTTCGAGAGCGACACGCCCCTTCTGGTCCTTGAGCGGAAGCTCATCACCGACTCCGGTGGCCCTGGAAGGATGCGGGGAGGGCTCGGCAGGACCATGGTCATCAAGGTGCCTGATGACGAATACGCCCCTCAGCCTCCGGTGACGGTGGCCATCCAGGCGGGCCGCTACAAGTACCCCCCCGAAGGGCTCTTCGGCGGGAGGCCTGGGGCCCGGGCCCAGTTCCTGGTGAACGGCGAACCGGGGGACCCGAGCGGCCTCACCTTCTGCAACCCGGGCGATGTGATGGCCTTTCACAGCGCCGGAGGTGGTGGCTACGGCGACCCCTTCGAGAGGGACCCGGAGATGGTGCGCCGAGACGTGATCTACGGCTACGTGAGCCCCGAACGGGCCAGGGAGGACTACGGGGTAGTAATAGACCCCAAGGCCTACGAGATCGACTACGAGACCACCGAGAGGCTGAGGCGCGGCAGGAGGGACTGAGGGGACCCTCGGGGGGATCACGAGGGACGCCCGAGGGCGCCCCATTAGAACCAAGAGGAGGGCCGAGATGCAGAGGAGGACCTTTTACCCAGACATAAAGTCAAAGGAGGAACTCGAGGAGATCCAGCTCCAAGGGCTCAAGTGGACGGTGAGGCACGCCTACGAGGGCTCGAACTTCTACCGGCAGCGGTTTGAGGAGGTGGGGGTGAGCCCCGATGACATCAAGACCCTGGAGGACATCCGCAAGCTCCCCTTCACCACCGCCCAGGACCTGCGAGACGGTTACCCCTTCCCCTTGCGGGCGGTCCCCTTCGAGAAGATCGTCAGGATCCACGCCTCCTCCGGCACCACAGGCAAGCGGAAGGTCCTCTGCTACACCCAGAAAGACATAGACGACTGGTTGGATATGTTCGCCCGCTGCTACGAGACGGCGGGCCTCACCCCCGAGGATCGGGTCCAGATCGCCGTGGGCTACGGGGTCTGGACCGCAGGGGCGGGCTTTCAGCTCGGCTGTGAGCGCCTCGGGGCCATGGCCATCCCCATAGGGCCGGGCAACATCGACATGCAGTGCCAATTCCTGGAGGACTTCCAGTCCACGGTCCTCAGCTGCACCGCCTCCATGGCGCTTCTCATGGCCGAGGAGGTCGACCGCAGGGGGCTGAGGGACAGGATCAGCCTCAAGAAGGTGATCTTGGGCTCAGAGCGCTCATCTGAGGCCATGCGCCGGAAGATCAAGGAGCTGCTGGGCGTCGAGGACATCTTCGACATCACGGGGCTCACCGAGCTCTACGGGCCCGGGGCGGGGATCGACTGCCCCAAACACGAGGGGATCCACTACTGGGCCGACTACTACATCCTGGAGCTGCTCGACCCAGAGACCCTGGAGCCCGTCCCCCCAGGGGAGGTGGGGGAGATGGTGGTCACCACCCTGAAGAAGGAGGCCGCCCCCCTGATCCGCTACCGCACCCGAGACCTCACCCGGCTCATCCCCCACCCCTGCTCCTGTGGGAGCATCTTTCCCATGCACGACAGGATCCTCGGGCGCTCCGACGACATGTTCATCATCCGCGGGGTGAACGTCTACCCGAGCCACATCGACGAGATCATCTCGGGCTTCGCCGAGGTCGGCAGCGAGTACCAGATCATCCTCGAACGCGGCGCAGATGGCAAGGACTACATGACCCTGAAGGTGGAACGGGAGAGGGGACTGGACCCCGCCCGCGACGAGGAGGTGGCCGGACGGATCGCCGAAGAGATCAAGAAGAGGGTGTTGGTGAACTGTCGGGTCCAGATCGTGGACTACGGATCTCTACCCCGCACCGAGCGCAAGTCCAAGCGGGTCTTCGACTACAGGGAGTAGGGCCATGGTCAAGTACGACTACTTGAAGGCACGTTCCGTGAAGGAGGCCATCGGGTGGCTCAAGGAATACGGTTCCCGGGCCATGCTGATCGCCGGGGGTACCGACGTGATGGTCGGGATCAAGCAAGGGAAGTTCGCCCCGGAGGTCCTCATCTCCCTGCGGGGGATAGAGGAGCTCAGCTACATCCGCCCTGAGGACCAACGGCTCAAGATCGGGGCCCTCACCACCCACAGGCAACTCGAGCGCTCCGAGCTCATAAGGGAGCGCTTCGGGGCCCTGGCCGATGCGGTCCAGAACCTGGGCTCGGTCCAGATTCGGAACGTGGCCACCATCGGGGGCAACATCTGCAACGCCGCCCCCTCGGCCGATACCGCCCCTCCCCTGCTGATACATGAGGCCGAGGTGACGATGGAGGGGCCTGAGGGGAGGCGGAGTATGGCCCTTGAGGGGTTCTTCCTCGGGCCGGGGAAGACCGCCCTCGGACCCGAAGAGGTCCTCCTCGAGTTCTCCCTGCCATGGCCCCCCGATGGGGCAGCAAGCGCCTACTGGAAGCACTCCCGCCGGCAGGCCATGGACCTGCCCATCCTCGGGGTGGCCATGTACCTGGAGGCGGAGCTGAAGGAGGCAGGGCCCCTCGGTGAGGCCTTCGCCCAAGGGGCCCCTCTGGAGGAGCTCCTCGAGGCCCTGGATCGGAGTGAAATTTACTGCAAGGAGGTACGCCTCGCCCTGGGGGTCGCGGCCCCTACTCCCATGAGGGCCAAGGGGGCGGAGGCGGTCCTCAAGGGGAAGAGGCTCTCGACGGAGGGACTCCTTGAGATGGGCCAGGTCGCCTCTGAAGAGGCCCAGCCGCGGGACACGGTACGCGGGGCGGCTTGGTACAGGCGAGAGATAATCAGGGTGCTGCCCAAGAGGCTCGCCCTCTTTTGCCTCAAGAGGATCACGGGGAGGAAGGGATGAAGAGACGCATAAGCTTCACGCTGAACGGGGAAAAGGTCGAGGCGGAGGTGGAGCCCCACTGGACGTTGCTTCGCCTCCTGAGGGAGGTCTTCGAGCTGACCGGGGCCAAGGAGGGCTGCGGGATGGGGGAGTGCGGTGCCTGCACCGTGCAACTGGACGGCAAGGCGGTGGTCTCTTGCCTGTTGCCGGCCCTCGAGGTGGAGGGCAAGGAAGTCTGGACCGTCGAAGGCCTGGCCGAACGGTCTCCCTCGGGCCTTCACCCCATCCAGCAGGCCTTCGTCCAGCAGGGGGCCATCCAGTGCGGCTTCTGTACGCCGGGGATGATCATGTCGGCAAAGGCCTTGCTCGACGAGAACCCCCGGCCTACTGAGGAGGAGATAAAGACGGCCATCTCGGGCAACATCTGCCGCTGCACGGGCTACGTGCAGATCATAAGGGCCATAAAAGCTGCGGCCGAAGGAGGCGACGATGGAGGAGTTGAAGGTAGTCGGTAAACCCTTTCCCAAGAAGGACGCCTACGAAAAGGCCACGGGTCGAGCCATCTACATCCACGACCTGAAACTCCCCGGGATGCTCTACGGCAAGATCCTTTATAGCCGCTATCCCCACGCCCGGATCGTCAAGATCGACACCTCCCGGGCCGAGAGGCTTCCCGGGGTCAAGGCGGTCTTGACCGGCTACAACATCCCGGAGATCCGCTTCGGCTTCTACAAGGACAATATCCCCTTGAAGAAGGACAAGGTCTACGCCATGAGGGACGAGGTAGCGGCCGTGGCCGCCACAGACCCCGAGATAGCCGAGGAGGCCCTGAGCCTCATCGAGGTGGAGTACGAGGAGTTGCCCGCGGTCTTTGACCCAGAGGAGGCAATGAAGGAGGGGGCACCGCTCATCCACGAGGAGCACGGCACCAATGTGCTGAAGCTGCCCTGGAAGCTGGTCTGTGGCGACGTGGAGGAGGCCAAGAAGAGCTCGGCCCACGTGGTCGAAGACCGCTTCCGGGTCACCTGGGTCACCCACTGCTGCATGGGCACCAGCGGCTGCATCGCCCACTTCGACCCCCAGGGGAACCTCACCTTCTACTCCATCACCCAGATCCCTTATCTGGCCCAGAGGGACTTTCAGGAGGCCTTAAAGGCCCTGGGCCTCGGCGGCAAGAAGGTGCGAGTGATCCAGACCACCATCGGCGGAGGCTTCGGCTCAAAGCTCGACACCCACGCCTACGAGTACATCGCCATCCTCCTCGCCTGGAAGACCCGAAGGCCCGTGAAGATCACCTTCACTCGCGAGGAGGAGTTCAAATACACCTCGCCGCGGCAGCCGGCCATCATCCACATCTCCCAGGGGTGTGGCCGGGAAGGGAGGCTCACCTTCAGGGAGGTGCACATGATCTTGGACAACGGCGCCCACACCTCCTGGGGGGCGACGACCCCCTCGGTCATGATGATGCCCATCTCGTCGCTTTACAAGGTCCCCAACGTCCTCTATACCGCCAAGTGCGTCTACACCAACAACACCTACTGCCAGGCGATGCGGGGCTACGGTAACCCCCAGGCGACCTTCGCCATCGAGTGCTCCATGGACCAGCTTGCCGAGGCCGCAGGCATCGATCCCATGGAGTTCAGGCTGATCAACGCCAACGAACCAGGGGAGACCACTCCTCAGGGCTTCAAGATCTCCTCCTGCGCGCTCAAGGAGTGCATTGAGGAGGTCGGCAAGCGCCTCAACTGGAAGGAGAAGCGCGGAAGACGCGACGGCCGTGGCGTGGGGATGGCCTCCTTGATCCACGTGGGGGGTGGGGCCCGAGTTTACAAGTCGGACGGCTGTGGCACCATCATCAAGGTGGACGACTTCGGCAAGGTGGACGTCTTCACCGGGGCCTCGGACATCGGCCAAGGGGCCGACACCGTCATCGCCCAGACGGTGGCCGAGGAGCTGGGAGTGCCAGTGGAGGACGTCACCGTCATCATGAACGACACCGATGTGTGCCCTTGGGACGTGGGGGTCCACGCCAGCCGGACGACCTTCATCGCCTGCAATTCCGCCCTCGGGGCCGCTCGCAGGGTAAAGGCCGAGATCTTCAGGCTGGCCGCCCTGGTGCTGAACGAGCCCGAGGACGCCCTCGAGATAAAGGACAAGACGGTCTACTCCAGGAGGGACCCCGAGAAGAAGATCGACCTGGGCAAGCTCCTGCGTGGGGCCCATTACCGCTCCCAGGGCCGGATGATCATGGCCGAGTACTTCTACGATCCCGACACCGAGATGCTCGGCCGGGACTTCAAGGGCAACTTCTCCAAGGCCTACGCCTACGGCACCCATGGCGTGGAGGTGGAGGTGGACACCGAGACCGGCCAGGTGAAGATCCTGAGGTATGTGGCTGCCCACGACGTCGGAAAGGCCATAAACCCCATGCTCATCGAGGGCCAGATCTACGGCGGGGCCATGATGGGGATAGGCTACGCGCTGACGGAACAGATGATCTTCGAACGGGGGGAGATGAAGAACCCCAACTTCCTCGATTACAAGATCCTCACCGCCAAGGACGTCCCCCCGATGGAGTCGGTCCTGATAGAGCCGTGGGAACAATACGGTCCCTTCGGGGCCAAGGGGATAGGGGAGCCGGGCTGCGTCCCTTCGGCCCCTGCCATCGCCAATGCCATCTACGACGCCATAGGGGTGAGGATCAAGGACCTCCCCATAACCCCGGAGAAGGTCCTCAAGGCCTTAAAGGAGAAGGAAAAAGGGGCATAGCCCCTCAAGGACGACGGCATCTACGGGGCACCCCTTTGGGTGCCCCTTATCTTTTGGCTCCACTCCTACCTCAAGGGGGGCGTCTGACCCTCAAGGTGCCTCAACGGTAGAGGTGATCTATCACCTCCTTGAAATGGCGCTCTATCAAGAAGCGGCGCTTCTTCATGGTGGGGGTGAGGAGGGGCTCCCCCTCGAGATGCTCCTCTGAGAGGGGACGTCTGATGACGGCGAAGCGCACGATCCGTTCCTCTGGGCGGAAGCGCGGGTCGCCGTTGACCAGCCTCTCCACCTCCCTCCGCAGCATCCCCTCCAACTCCCTCTGGGGGAGGAGGCGGAGATCGTCCCTGGGCAGAAGCAGCGCCACCAGGTGTTTGCGGTCCTGGCCAAGGACCGTGGCGTCCTCGATCAGGGGGCTCTCCCTCAGCCTCTCCTCCAAGGGCTCAGGCTCCACGTTCTCACCCCCCAGCAGCACGATGGTGTCCTTGGCCCTGCCGGTTATCACCAAGTGCCCTCGAGGGGTGATGGAGCCGAGGTCTCCGGTGTCAAGCCAACCCCCCCTGAGCGCCTGGGCTGTGGCCTCAGGGTCCTTGTAGTAGCCCATCATGACCTGAGGCCCCTTGACCCTGATGGTTCCCCCCTCGAGGCGGACCTCGGTCCCGGGCAGGGGTCTGCCAGCGGTGCCGAGGACGTTGTCATCGGGCGTCCTCACGCTCACGATGGGGGAGGCCTCAGTGAGCCCGTAGCCGTTGAGCAGGGTAAGGCCACAGGCCCTGAAGAAGCGATCCACCTCCAAGGGGAGACTTCCGCCGCCGCTTATGGCGAGCCTCAGTCGCCCTCCCAGGGCCCTCCTCAGCCGCCTGAAGGCGAGGAGCTCTCCCAGCAGGAACAGGGGGAGAGACAAGGGATTGCGTCCCTGGCGCCAACGGAGGCCCGCCTCAAGCAGCACCCTGGGGATTCGGGCCTTCTCGTAGACCGCCCCCCATATCCTCGGCACCGCCGACAGCACCGTGGGCCTCACCAGCCGCAGGTCCTGGGACAGACGGCGCAGGTCCGTGTAGACCACCTCGGCCCCCGCCGTGAGGGCCGCGTACTCCACCATCCGTTCGAAGGCATGCCACAGGGGCAGGATCGCCAAGAGCCGATCCTCGGGGTAGATGGAGAGGGTCTGGAGGGCCTGTCTGACGTTGGCCACCAGGTTTCCGTGGCTCAACATCACCCCCTTGGGCCTTCCCGTGGTGCCAGAGGTATAGAGGATGGTGGCCAGATCATCCGCTGTCACCCCCTGTGGAGGCCCCTTGAGGCCTGAAGGAGCCCCAAGGAGTTCCCCGAGGCATAGGGCACCTTCGGCCTCCCCTTCGATGAGGATGACGGCCCTCAAGGGGGGCAGCTCCCCGAAGCGAGTGAGGAGCTCTGGGTTCTCGACGATCAGGACCGTAGAATCGCTGTGGCGCAAAAGCCCCTGCAGCTCATGGCTGGGCGAGGGACTCCCGCGGGGGACGTCCACACAGCCGATGGACAAGATGGCCAGGTCGCAGATCAGCCACTCGGGGCGGTTGTCACAGAGCAGGAAGGCCTTCTCCCCAGGCTGCATCCCGAGCTCGCGAAGGGCGGCCGCCAGGGCCTGGACCCTGCTCCAGAGCTCGCCATAGGTCAGGGAGAGGTCGCCCTGCCGCAAGGCGGCCTTGTCCGGATGGCGCTCGACGCTCTGGAGGGTCAATCCGGGGAGGCTCACGACCCTTCTACGGCTTCGGACTCCTTGAAGGATGGAGAAAGACAGGATCGCAAAACTGAATATATCTCTTCGGCCAGCACCTCTTGCCCCTGGGCCTTGAGATGGTAGCCATCCTCGTAGTAGACGTCATCGGGCTCATATCGCCCAAATATGGAGTACACATCGACGACCATGGCCCCGTAATCCCTCGCCAAGTCGCGGAGCAACTTGTAATTTCTCTCAAAATTCTCCTTGAAATGCGAAACCGCCTTAGATGTGGGCGTCAAAGGGGTCATCAAAAGTATTACTGCCTTCGGATTTAAGGTCCTTATAAGGTCGAGGCATTCACGGAGCTCGGTTATATAGTCCTTATTATGCTTCCTTTTTAAGATCTTTGCCCGTATGAAACCTCGCCATGACCAAGGGATGAGACGTCCTTCGGTCTTCCTCAAAACCTCGTAAATCAGGTTGCCTATTTTCGTTTTGCCTAACCTTCTCTTCATATCGAGTCGAGGATACAACTGACTGTTCAGGAACTGGATAAAAATAAAGTCGTACCCCTGTAAGGACAACTCCTCCTGCAGATTTGCGTAAAGCTGCTCCAAATTCACGCTTTTCACGTTGGCCTTTATGGTCAGCCTCAGCCCCTCTTCGGGGTCCCTTCTGAGGTAACGCTGGACTAAAACAGGGAGGGACTTCGTGGGAGGGAGCTTATAGTCCCTTATCATACACCCCCCTATCATCAACATACGGAGCGTTCTTGAAGGAGCGACCTTGGAGAAGTCTTCCATAATTACTTCAGCGAGGATAAGCCATGAGTATCCTCAGGTCCATCACATTGGTCCCCGTGGGCCCTGTAATGACTAAGTTACCAAGGGGCTTGAAGAAATGGTAGGAGTCATTCTCGTATAGATGAACCTCTGGGTCAAGGCCGAGGTCGCGGGCCCGCTCCACCGTCCGCCAGTCGGCCCAGGCCCCTGCGGCCTCGGTAGGGCCATCGGTGCCATCGGTCCCGGCGCTGAAGACCACCGCGCCCTCCCAACCCGCGATCTCGAGGGCCGCCTGCAACGCGAACTCTTGGTTCCTGCCGCCCTTGCCTTTCCCCCTTATGGTGACGGTGGTCTCCCCCCCGGAGATGACACATGCGGGGGGCGGCAGGGGATGGCCGCTCTTCAAGATCTCTTTGAGGATCCCCGCGTGCACCTTCGCCACCTCTCGGGTCTCCCCCTCGATCATGGAGGAGAGCACCAGGACGTTGTAGCCCAGCTCCTCGGCCTTCTTCGCAGCCGCCAGCAGGCACTGCAGATTGCTGGCCACTATGACGTTTGTTACCCGCTCGAAGGCCCCATGGCCGAGTTTAGGGGTCTCAGGGATCTCCCCGCGGAGCCCGCCCTTCAGGACCTTGAGGACCGAGGGCGGCACCTTCCCGGCGAGGCCGTATCTCTCTATCACCCCAAGGGCATCTCCGTAGGTGGAGCGGTCGGGGACCGTCGGCCCCGAGGCTATCACATCAAGGTCGTCCCCCACCACGTCGGAGATCAAGAGGGTGAGGACCCGGGCGGGAAAGGCGTAAAGGGCAAGCCTACCCCCCTTGGTCTTGGAAAGGTGCTTCCTCACGGCGTTGACCTCGTGGATCTTGGCCCCTGAGGCGAGCAGGGCCTCGGTGGTGGTCTGCTTCTGTTGGAGCCCTATCCCCTCAACGGGGTAGGGCAAAAGCGCAGAGCCCCCTCCGGAGATGAGACAGAGGACCAGGTCGTGCCGAGACAGCCCCTCCAACAGCTCCACGACCCTCTTGGCCCCCTCCAGGCCCCGCTCATCGGGCACCGGGTGGCTCGCCTCCAAGACCCCCACCCTCTTCAGGGGCACGCCGTGGCCGTCCTTGACCACCACCAATCCCCCTTCGAGGCGATCCCCCACGATCTCCTCTACCGCCCGGGCCATGCGGGCCGAGGCCTTACCCGCCCCGACCACCACGATGCGCCTCAGCTCCTTGAGGGGGATCTCCTCAGCGTTAAGGATCAGCAGGTCCCCCTCGCGCCTGAGATGGGCCTTCACGGCCTCCTCGGGATCTACGGCCCGCACCCCAGCCCAGAAGATCTCAAGGCAATCCCTTTTAGGGTCCATCCCTACCTCCTTCAGAAGAGGCTGAGCTGGCGAGGTCCTTCCACCCTCCAAGAGGGGGGTATACAGAGCTCCCCCTGCAGATCCGGGTTCTTGCAGGAGCAGATCACCGCCTCCATCCCCAAGGAACGGGCCACCCCTTTTATCCTCTCGTAGCCCCTCCTCCGCAGGGGCAGGGGGATGAGCTTGCTGCGGGTGGAGGTCCCCACGGTCCGCCACGGCTGGTTTCTGTAAGGGAGTTCAATGCGGGTCCACATCTCGCCGAGCTCCCCTTTGAGGTTATCGGCGATGGCCGGCCTCAGGTGCAGGTAGCTCATGCTCACCCTCTTCACCCCCAAGTCCCTGATGGCCTTGAGCAAGGCCCTTATGTCCTCTTCGGCATCCGTCACGAAGGGGATTATGGGATCGATGCGGACTTCAGGCCTTATGCCCACACCCGGGAGGTCCTCGATCACCTTGAGACGCTCCTCAGGGGAGGCCGCCCCCGGTTCGAAGGTCCTCCAGTACCATGGGGAAAGCGACACAAGCCCCACCTGGGCCCGCACCAACTCCGGTCGCTCGCCGAGCAGCTCCAAGGTGTCCCGGGGGATCACCCCCTTGGTGAGGAAGGAGATCCGGATCCCCCTCTTGAGGAGGACCTCTATGGTTCGGTAGGTCACCCTTTGGACCTCAGGATGGGGCTGGAAGCAATCCGAGGCCGTGTTGAAGACCACCAGGGAAGGACGGACCCTCCTCCGGGGGTTGTCCAGTTCTTCGGCGAGCAGCTCAGGCAAGTTCACGTAAAGCTCTACCTGTCCCTTGGGCGGGGCTTGTTGATATCCCCTGGCGTAGCAGTAAACGCAACAGTGGCCACAGCCATTTGTCACGTTCAAGGCGTGAAGCCCCTGTAGGCACCCGAAGGAACACCGCTTAAGGGCTGGCGGCCGCTTCTCCCTTTGAAGGACTTCAAAGGCCACGGGGGAAGTATACCACGGCCAGGAGGGATCGAGGGAAGGGGATCAGCCCAGCACGAGCTTGGGCAGCCAGAGGGTGGCTGGAGGGACGAAGGTCACAAGCATAAGCATCCCCACATCCACCAGGAAGAAGGGCAACATCCCCCCGGCGATCTCCTCAATGCTCAAGCCGCTTATGGCAGAACCCACGAAGAGGGAGTAACCCAGAGGAGGGGTCTCCATCCCCACGGCGAAGTTGATCACCACGATGGGACCGAGCTGGATGGGATCGATCCCCAGTCGTGCCCCGAGGTCTATGAGGAGGGAGCTCAAGATGATCATGGCGGCGATGTTGTCCATGACCGCCCCGATGAGCAGCAGCATCAGGTTGAGGAGCAGCAGGATCACCACCTTGCTCTCCGAGATGCTGAGCATGAGGCCGACCAGCCGTGCGGGGACCCGTTCGTAGGCCAGAAGCCAACAGAAGGCCGAGGCCGCTGCGATGATGAACATCACCACAGCCGTAGTCCGCATGGAGCGCCAGATGATGGGGAGGATCTCCGAAGGCTTGAGCCCCTTGTAGACGAAGAGGCCGATGATAAGGGCGTAGGCCACGGCGATCATGGAGGCCTCCGTGGGGGTGAAGACGCCCCCGTAGATCCCCCCGAGGATGATGACAGGGGCCAGCAGCGCCCATTTGGCCTCATAGGCGGCCTTGATGACCTCCTTGATGGAGGCACGCCGCTCTTTGGGGATCCCCAGCCTCTTGGCCACGAAGTAACAGACGACCATGTAGGCCAAACCGTCCACCACCCCCGGGATCACCCCCGAGAGGAAGAGCCTCGTGATGGACTGTTCCGCTATCACCCCCCACACGATGAAGGGGATGGAAGGGGGGATGATCTGTCCCAGGGGACCGACGCTTGTAGCCAGCGAGGTGGCGAAGCGGCGGCTGTAGCCCCTCTTCTCCATCTCGGGGATCATGATGGAGCCCACGGTGGCCGTAGTGGCCGGGGCGGAACCGGAGAGGCAGGCGAAGAACATAGAGGAGAGCACCGAGACCATCCCGAGCCCTCCCCTGACATGCCGCACCAGGCGGTCGGCCACGTTTATCAGGTGGGAGGAGAGCCCCCCAGCGGTTATGAGGTCCCCGGCCAGGATGAAGCCGGGGATGGCCAGAAGCGCAAAGGACTGGGTGCCGGCCACCATCCTCTGGGCGAGCATCACCACGTCGATCCCCAGCAGCCACATGGCCACCACTGACGATATCCCTATGGCGAAGACGATGGGTACCCCCAGGGCGAGCAACAGCAGGAAGCCTATGGTCAGTACCCAGGCCGCAGGGCTCACAGCTCCACCTCCCCCTTCGCGATGGCCAAGAGACGGTAGAGGCCGTGGATCACGATGAGGACCCCGCATACAGGTGCGGAGCTGTTGATGATCTCAAGGGGGTAGCCCAGGGTGGCCGAGAGGTTGCCAGAGGTGCGCACCACCAGGTCCTGGCCGCTCCAGAAGAGGACCGCCCCAAAGGCTATGAGGAGGGAGATGATGCTGTAGCTCATCCCCTTGCGCAGAGGGGAAGGGAAACGGTTAAAGATGACGGTCAGCCGCACGTGAAACCCTTCCCTTACGCCGAGGCTGCTCGCGAGCAACACCAGCCAAGCGAAGAGCAACATCGAGAGCTCCTCGGGCCAGGACAGGGCCTGCCCCACCACGTAACGGAAGAAGATAGCTATCAGCAGACAGAGGATGAGGGCCACGGCCAAGAGGACCACCATGGCCTTGGTGACCCACGCACAGAGGTCACTTAGCCGTCTGAGCAGGGTTGCCATAGCCCTTTTGGGACTCAGGGGGGCCGACTCGGGGTCGGCCCCCTCTGCGATCAGCGGGATACCTCAGCGAGCACCCGCTCGAAGAGCTCCTCGCCGATGCTGGAGCGGAACTTGTCGTAGACGGGCTTGACCTTCTGGCGGAAGGCGCTGAAGTCCTTGACCTCGTTGACCCTCATACCCTTCGCCTTGAGCTTCTGGATGAGCTTGGCCACGTTCTGCCTGTTCATCCGCCGCTCCTCACGGGAGGCCTTGATGGCCGCCTTCCGCACCGCCTCCCTCTGCTCTGGGGTGAGCTTCTGATAGGTGCGCTTGGCTATCAAGATCCCCAGGGCGGAATAAGTATGGTTGGTGAGGGAGAGGTACTTGCAGACCTCGTAAAAACCGTTGTTGTAGATCACCGCAATGGGGATCTCCAGTCCGTCGACGGTGCCCTGTTGCACCGCCGTGAAGACCTCTCCCCAAGGCATGGGAACGGCGTTGCCACCGAGGGCCCGGAACATCTCAATGTAGACGGGGTTGGGCATCACGCGCCACTTGATCCCCGCTACGTCCTTGGGCAGATAGATGGGACGGACGTTGTTGATCATCTGACGGAAACCGCCCTCGGCGAAGGCCAAGCCTATGATGTTCTTCTTCTCCAGGGTCTTCAAAAGCTGCTGCCCTATGGGGCCATCGAGGACCCTATAGGCCTGTTCCTCGTTGGCGTAGATGAAGGGCATGTCGTTGACCTGAAAGGGAGGGGCGATTCGAGAGATGGGGGAGTTGGTGATGACGGCCATGTCTATGGTCCCGAAGCTCAGCCCCTCCAGCATCTCCTTCTCGTCCCCCAACTGTCTGTTGGGGTAGAGCTCCACGTTGAACTGACCGGGGGCGAACTCCTCCAGGGCCTTCTTGAACTGCCGAGCGGCGATGGCATAGGGGTCAGTAGGACCAGCCGAGGTGCACCAGCCGAACCTCAAGGTGATGGGGCCCGCTGTGGCTGCGCTGACGAGTAACAGCAGGCCGAGGGATATCACTACCAAAAAAGCCATCTTCCTTCCCCAGGACATCCTCCACCTCCCCAAAGATTTAGATTTTATGTGCTATAGCATATACCCAAAAGAGCAGGTCTTTGCAAGGCTTTCAGCGCAGGTCAAGGAGCCGATGGGGGTTGTCGACGACCATCAGCCGGAGGTCCTCCTCGGACAATCCGTGCCTTAGCATCGCCTTGAGCAACCGTTCAAGGCCCTCCAAGGGGTCAGGGTTCTCGACCTGTCCGAGGTCAGAGGCGAGGATAGTCCTCTGGGGGGCGGTCTCCAGGATGTCCTCTGCGATCACCGAGGGGTCAAGGCCCTGCCCCAGTTGGGTGACCGCGAAGTAGCACCGTTCGAAATAGACCCCGAAGGGGAGCAGTTGTCTCTGCTGCTCCTTAGTCATCGAGATTATGTGAAACTCGGGGTGGGTCACCACCAGCTTCCTCAGGCCCCGCCTTTGGGCCTCCTCGGCCAGGGCCAGGACCTCCGAAAAGGAGAGGTGCCCCGTGGCCAACACCGCCCCGGCCTCCCCGACAAGCTCCATCACCTCTATCACCTCGGGGCGCAACCTCCCTGAGGCATCTATGACGTAGATCCCCTTCCCTCCCCCACCCAAACTCCGAAGGTATGCCGGGGCCCCCTTCAGTCGTTCGATATGATTTCGGGCAGACAGGGTGGGCATCCATATCACCTTGGCCCCCAGGGCTATGGCGGCCCTTACCGCCTCGGGGTTTATCCCCCCTACCGGGTCGTTCAGGGCCAAGCCGCCGAAGACCTCAAAACCCGTGGCCTCGGCCACCAACTTGGCCAAGGGGGCGGTGCAAAAGGCGTGGCTCTTGATGACCACGGCCCGCATCCCCGCGGCCTTGGCCCTTTCGGCGAGCTCAAGGGCCCCCAGTTTCCTCGGCACCACATCCGGGGCGCAGTGCACATGCATGTCCACCGCGCCTACGAGCAAGCCCCTCACCTCATCCCCCCAACATCCCCTCTGCCCAAGGCAGCATCTGTTCAAAGCGGTAGTGTCTCAGGGCGATGGCCCCGGAGGGACAGGCCACGGCGCAGGCCCCACAGCCCTTACAGGCCGCCTCCAGCACCGACATGCTCCTTCTCCCCGGGTCAAACCTCAGGGCCTCGAAGGCACAGACGGCCTCGCAGAGCCTGCAGCCCGAGCAGACCTCATGGTCCACCTCCGCCACCAGGGGCTCCTTTATCACCTCACCCTGATGGAAGAACTGGGTGGCTCGGGCTGCCGCCCCGTGGGCCTGAGAGATGGTGTCGGGGATGTCCTTGGGACCTTGACAGCAGCCCGCCAAGAAGATCCCCTCGGTGTAGGTATCCAGGGGGCCGAGCTTCGGATGGGCCTCAAGGAAAAACCCATCCCGATCCAAGGGGACCCCCAGGACCTTGGCCAACCCCTCAACCCCCTCAGGAGGCTCCATCCCCACGGCCAGGACCACCAGG
>Ga0190361_1000112_pt1 | contig 32553 bp, 29 predicted proteins | sample 48721845_MG_FD_161273 | JGI IMG/M metagenome (GOLD analysis project Ga0190361, IMG submission 161273) | Hydrothermal vent microbial mat bacterial communities from Southern Trench, Guaymas Basin, Mexico - 4872-18-4-5_MG | ecosystem: Environmental > Aquatic > Marine > Hydrothermal vents >... | reverse complement strand
ACCTTGAAAGTGATAAGATCATGGATAGACTGGTAGCAGGGGAGGTTGGGTTTGGCAAAACCGAAGTTGCTTTGAGAGCAGCGGTGAGAGTTGCACTTAATTCAATGCAAACAATACTTCTCGTTCCTACGACTATTCTTGCACTACAGCACTTTAGAACCTTCAGCGAGCGGCTTAGAAATTATCCCATAACGGTCAAGATGCTTTCACGGTTGACAGGGGAGCGAGAAAAAAGAGAGATACTGAAAATGCTCGAGGATGGAAGTGTTGATATCGTCATAGGAACACACATTTTGCTCACCGAAAATGTAAAATTTAAATCTCCTGGACTTTTGATTATAGATGAGGAACATCGCTTCGGTGTTGAAGCTAAGGAAATTTTAAGGAAGAGATTTCCATTTATTGATACACTGAGATTGACAGCCACGCCTATTCCCAGAACATTGAACATGAGCCTAGGCAGAGTTTACGACCTTTCCGTTATCGAAACGCCTCCCCCAGGAAGAGAATCGGTAGAGACTGTGGTAGCTAATTTTGACAGAGATATAATCAAAGAGGCCATTGCTCAAGAAATAGGGAGAGGTGGAAAGGTCTTCTTCATACATAACAGAATCAGGTCAATAAGAAAAATTGAAGCTCTTCTGAAAGAACTCTTTCCCAACCTTAAAATTGGGATTGCACATGGAAGGATGCCACGATCCCATCTTGAGGATATTTATATAAATTTTTATAAAGGTGAATACGATATTTTATTATCTACTGCTATAATCGAAGCAGGTGTGGATTTTCCAGAAGCGAATACTATCATTGTCAACAATGCACACCTTTTTGGTCTTGCGGAACTGCATCAGTTACGAGGCAGAGTCGGGCGTGGCATTAGAAAGGGGTATGCATACTTTCTGGTTCCGGAAAAAATAAGCACTGCCTCCAAGCGAAGATTAAAAACTCTTGTAAAATACTCACATCTAGGATCAGGGTTTAAAATAGCAATAAAAGACATGGAATTGAGGGGAACAGGAAATATTTTAGGTAAAGAACAGCATGGATTCGTTAATATGGTGGGCTTTGATATGTTCTTTAAACTCCTTGAGGAGGCAATAAACGAATTGGAGGGGAGAGGTCGGGAAAAAGAGCCAGAGATCGTGGTGAAACAAGATGCTTATATCCCTCGCGATTATATAGAAGATGATGATGTGAGATTGTCTTTTTATAAAAGAATAGCCGAGATAAGGGATAAAGAAGAATTGGAAGAGCTGAAGAGAGAACTTAGAGATAGATTTGGACCTATACCCTCTGTTGTGGAGGAACTTCTTGAGATAGCTAAAGTGAGAATGGTCTTAAAAACAGCCGAGGTAGATAGGGTGGTAATCGAAAAAGACAGCATTGAAGTTTTAAGGGAGGGTAAAACAAAAAGATTTTCGCGGAGAATCCCTGTTGAAAATATTGTTTTATTGCTGTAAAATGGTAAGTAGAAGGAGGTAAAATGAGGTATAAAAACATTATTTCGGTTGCGTTTATTTTATTGAGTTTGTCCTCCTGTGCGAAAAAGGAGAAAGGTAAAGTTATTGCTGAAATTGATGGTTTAAAGATTACAAAAGAAGAAATCGAACTTCAATTACCAGCTGGTACAAAAGATGATCCCAACGTTTTTGAAAATTTTAAAAAGGACTATATAAAAAAGGCAATCTTTTATAAGGCTGCTGAAGAGGAAGGATTTCTTAAGAGAGAGGATATTAAAACAAGATTAAAAATTGAAAAAATAAAACTCGTTTCAGAATCCTATCTCGATAACAAATTGTCTTCCATTGCAGTAAGTGAAGACGAAGTTGAAAAAATGTTCAATGAGTTTAAGGATTATTTCAATAAAGATGCAGAGCTCCTGATACTTTATTACAAGGATACCACACAGAGTTCCATGTATAAAAAGGTACTTAACTTACGGGGCTGGAGATTATCCCGCCAGATAAAAGCACTAATGAAGTCCAATGCTGTGGTGGGTATAGATACCATAAGGAGTAACCTGGGAGAGCTTTACCTCAATCTGGGTAAGGGTTTTGTAAAATCGGTGGCGAATTTAAAGATTGGGGAAATTGCAGGTCCCATCTCAATGGACGGTTTTTATGTATATATAAAACTCCTGGGCGCAACTCAGGTAAAATATAACCCGGATGAGATAAAATCCCTCCTCAGGGATTATCTTTTAAACAAAAAGAAGCAGAGTGTGGAAGATTCACTTTATAATTATCTTCTAACAAAATATAGTGTAAGGGAGGTAACACAATGAGACATGCTATTGCCCTGGTATTCCTCTTCGGATCCCTGGTCTTTGCACAGGAGAATGTTGTTAAGGATAAAGTTATTGCCAGAGTCGGTGATGAGGTGATAACTCTATCCGAAGTTAATGAGCTTTATGAGCTTTATAAGCCAAGATTTCCAAACATAAGTCCGAAGGAATTGAAGGAGAGGATCTTGAACCAGCTGATAGAGAATAAACTTTTGCTTATGGAAGCAAAGAGTGACACCACAGTAACTGTTTCCGATGAGGAGGTGGAGCAGGCATTAGAAAACAGAATTAAGATATTAGAGTCCCAGTATGGTAAAGAAAATTTTGAGAAAGAACTTGAAAAGGAAGGGTTAACCAGAGAAAGTCTTAAAGATAAGTATAGAGAGTCTGTTAGAGAAGAACTCCTTATTCAGAAATATATTGAAAAAAATATTCGACCCAAAGTAAAAATAACCCCTAAAGAAATAAGGGACTTCTTTGAAGCATATAAAGACTCTCTGAAAGAACCAGACCTCGTCCATGTGGCACATATACTTATTGCTGTGAAACCAGATACCATAAGAGAAAAAGAAGCCTATAGCAGGGCAATGTCCCTATACACCCAGCTGGAGAAGGGTGCAAGCTTTGAAGACCTTGCATTACGTTATTCTGATGACAGAGAAACTGCGGAACAGGGGGGAGAACTGGGCTATGTCCCAAAGGTGACCTTTCCACCGGAAGTACAGAATCAACTATTCTCACTTAAGGTGGGAGATATATCACAACCTATAAGAGGAGACTACGGTTATCACATATTTAAAATCGAGGATAAGAAAGAAAATTCCATCAGGCTAAAACATATACTGGTAAAAGTACACCCCTCAGAGAAAGATTGGCAAGCTGCCTATGATAAAGCGGTTAAAATATCAAAAATGCTAAAGGAGGGTAAGGACTTTTCAGAACTGGCAAAGAAATATTCCGATGATTTGCAGACAAGAGACTTGGGAGGCGATCTGGGATGGATTCCCCTGACAGAACTTGATCCTGATATGAAAGTTTCCATATCCGGCATGAAGCCAGGAGATATAAAGATTATAAAAAGTGAGTTCGGATACCATATAGTCAAATTAATAGATAAGAAGGTAGGAAAAACACCGACTTTCGAAGAGGTATCTCCTCAGATACAGAGTCTACTTGAAAATCAGAAAATTCAGTATGAACTCACAAGGTTAATTGAAAGGCTTAAGAAGAAAATCCACATAGAGAAAAAGCCCATTGAGGGTTGATCTCTTTCTGAAAAAGCTTGGCATACTCAAGCGTAAGGAGGCAAAAGAAGCGTCTATTTTTCTTGAGAATAAGAAAATAAAGCCTTCTCATCGCCTCAAAGGTGGAGAATTACTTAAGATTCTAACTGGAGAAAGTGAGATTGAGCTGGAAGTTATAGAGATCCCTCCAGGAAATGTAAAGAAAAAAGAAAGGGAAAAGTATGTAAGGATTATAAAGAGAAAAAGGATTACTTCCAAAGAAAACAGGGATGAATTTTTGAAATGGGTGTTCGGAGACTAATATCTCTGATCAGTATATTATTGCTTTCCTGTGCTTATTTTAATACTTTTTACAATGCCAAAACATATTTCAATGCTGCAGAGAGAGAATACAAAAAAGAGGGTAAATTAACCCCTAAGATAAGACAGAATTATAATAAGGTTATAGAGAAATGCTCAAAGATTTTGGAATTTTATCCCCGCTCAAAATATGTGGATGATGCAGTCTTCCTTACAGCGTTGTCGTATAAAAGATTGGGAGAGAGGGTAAAGGCAGAGAAAAAATTTAAAGAGCTCTTTGAATTTTTCCCCGAAAGTAAATATATCCCGATGGCCCATCTGGAATACGCTGGGCTTCTTCTTGATCAGGAGAGATTTGACGAAGCTTTAGAAGAACTGAATAGAGCAGAAAAAATGGGGCAGAAGAGGGAAAGTGCTCTTTTGAAAGTGAAACTGTTTGTAGCTATGGGAAAATATGGAGAAGCGCTTGAAAACATAAAAACTTTACTCAATGATAAACTTAAAGAGGAGGAAAAAAGAGAACTTTTGTTACTTGGAGCTGAAGCTGCCCTTAAGAAAAAAGATTACGAAATGGCAAAATATTATTTGGGAATGTTATTACATTCAAATTTGAGACCATCTGAAAGATTCAAGACTCGTCTGTTGCTAATAGGAATTCTTGAAAGTGAAAATAAACTGGAAGAAGCATTGCAATCTACAGAAACCCAGGAATACGAGACCGCGAGTGAAGAATATAGAATTCTTGGTATTAAAAAAGCAGAAATTCTGGCCAAGAAGGGAGATATAAAGGGTGCAAAAAAAGTCCTCAGAGCCATTGCTGAAGAAAGAATTCGAGATACATCAATTGCCAGAGCTAAATTGATGCTCGCATCCTTGCTGGAAAAGGAAGATAGCCTAGAGAAAGCTCTGGAAATTTACAATTCTCTGAAAACTAGTCGGTATTATTTTATACAAAGAGAGGCAATGACTAAAAAAAACGCCCTTGAAGAGCTTTTGAGATTAAAGAATGATACTTTAAATGTTGACAAATTCAGACTGGGAGAAATATATCTTTTTCAACTTGGAAGACCCGAAGATGCCTATAGAGTATACCAGGAAATAGTTAATGAAAGTCAGGATGAGGAGGAAAGAGCAAAGGCTCTATATGCCATGTTGTTGATAGCCAGGCACTATTTAAATAATAATATTCTTGCGGACTCACTTCTGAATACGTTGAGAGAACATTATAAAGATACGTATTATGGAAGGGAGGCTATACGTAAATTTGAAAGTGCTGAAAAGTAGAATATTCCTTGCTTTTTTATTATTCCTTATATTTTTATGTTTATCAGGATATCTTTTTTTCAAAAATTATTATTCCATTAAAAGTTCTATTGAGTCTGATTACTCTAAAAGACTTCGCGAAATCTCAGAAATTCTAGCCAAAAATACAGATTATGTAACCCTGTTACATGTTCTTGAAAGAAAAGAAGAGGGCCAGTTCCTTCTCTTACCTGAATGGCTTGATATCAGGGATAAAATGGGTCTTTCTAATATAATTATTCTGGACAAAGATGGCAGGGAGGTGTTCTCCCTGGTTGAGTCTGTTCCTCTTCCCGGAACCAGGAAAAAGAGATTTGAAGCTATAGCTCCCATTATTTCTCCCCGTGGAGACACAGTAGGGTTTATCAGAACTATTGCAACACCAACTTTTCTTACTTCTTTTTATTCGCTTAGGAATAAACTTCTTCTTTTTTCTTTTCTTATATTTATAATATTTGCACTTATGTTTGTTTTTATGTCAATTCTCGAAAAAGAACATTACAGACTCAAAGAAAGACTGAACAGAGCTACAGTATATCTCACCGCCTCAAGACTTGCAGGGGCTCTGGCACATGAGATAAAAAATCCATTGTTTGTGATCCGGGGTAATTTACAGCTCCTCAGAGCCAAGTCTCCGGATAAAAGATACATAGAATCACTTTTGGAAGAGATCGATAGAATCAATCAGATTGTCCTGAAATATGAAAAATTTGGTGAGGATGAGGAAAGGGTGGAGTCAGCAGATCTTTCTCTTGCTGTAGAACGTATTAAGGATCTGATGGATGACAGGCTGAGAAAGAGAGGTAACACTCTGGAAGTTGAGATTAAAGATAAAATAGTATTAAATATACCGCAGGGAGTACTTCAACAAATACTTTTTAATTTGATTCTGAATGCATATGAGGCTATAGAGAGGCGTGGTAAGATCAGAGTGATAGGCAGTCAGGGAAAGAATCACGTGGTCATAGAAGTTATAGATAATGGTAAAGGAATTAAAAAAGCTGATTTGAAACATGTTTTTGAGCCCTTTTATAGTAAAAAGTCAGGAGGGACAGGGCTTGGTCTCTTCGTGGTTAAACAGCTTGTGGAAGAATTTGGGGGGATGATTTCCATATATTCCAAAGAAGGGAAAGGAACACGTGTTGTGCTTAAGTTCAGGAGGAAAAAATGAGAATCCTCATTGTTGATGATGAAGAAAAAATATGTTTATTATTGAGAGAATTCCTTTCTCAGAGAGGGTATGAAGTGCATTACACATTGGATTCAGGAAGAGTAGGAAGGATGCTGGAGAGAAATAATTTTGATGTGGTAATAACCGACCTAAAAATGCAGCCGGTGGATGGGATGGAGTTGTTGAAATTTATTAAGAAAAAATACCCAGAAACATATGTGATCATCATGACGGCTTTTGGAACCGTAAAAAATGCTGTTCAAGCAATGAAAGAAGGTGCATTTGACTATCTTGTGAAGCCCTTTTCCCTTGATGAATTGGAGATAAGTCTTAAAAAAATCGAGGATAAAATTAAACTGGAGTGGGAAAATAAGAATTTAAGAGAAGGGATCGCGAGAAAATACGGTGAGATGATTGGAAAAAGTGAAAAGATCAATGAAATTAAGGAATTGATAATAAAAGTTGCACCAATGGATACCACAGTGCTAATAACGGGAGAAACAGGGACTGGAAAAGAACTCGTGGCAAGAAAAATTCACGAGATGTCTCCCCGATCCCCTAAGCCCTTTGTTGCCGTGAATATCTCAGCATTCCCTGATACATTGATAGAATCAGAGCTTTTTGGATATGAAAAAGGAGCTTTTACGGGAGCAAGTAACCCAAAGCCAGGTCTTTTCGAAATAGCAGACGGGGGCACCCTCTTTATAGACGAAATCGGCGAATTGAGTAAGCCACTGCAGGCCAAATTGTTGCGAGTGCTTCAGGATAGAAAAATCACTCGACTAGGAAGTACAAGGGAGATAGAATTGGATGTTAGAATCATATGTGCTACCAACAGAAATCTCGAAAAAGAGGTAGTAGCAGGTAATTTCAGGGAAGATTTGTATTATAGAATAGCTGTTTTTCCTATACATTTGCCTCCTCTTCGGGAGAGAATTGAGGATATCCCACTCTTAGTAGAGCATATTTTAAGAAGACTGGGACATAAAAGGGGAATAGAGGATGATGCGCTGAGTAAACTTATGAGCTACGACTGGCCTGGAAATGTTAGGGAACTAGAAAATGTTCTTGAACGTGCGATGATACTTTCAGGAGGCGAAATTATAAAGGAAGAACATGTTTTATTGAAACAGGTTAAAGAAGATATTAACATCCCGAAGAGTATGAGCCTGGAGGAGCTTGAAAAGAACCTGATAATTAAAGCACTACAGGAAAGTGGTGGTAACAGGAAAAAAGCGGCAGAACTCTTGGGCATATCGAGGAAGATGCTGTACACCAGATTAAAAAAATATAACTTGGAATAGGTGTGCCATATGGAACATTTTAAGTGTACCTTAAGGGAACAAGTGCTGGATGTATATATGCAAAAACGCAGAATGGGGCGAGTTTGTCACTTGGCAGTGATTTTGCAGAATAGAATAGTGGAAAAGGAGGTGTAAAAATGAAAAAGGTCTTCACACTAATAATAATAGGAACTCTGGTGATGATGTCATGTCAGAAACAGACAACAGCACCAGAGGAAACAGATAATGAAGCTATCTCTGAACTCATCAGTACCGTGTACGCACCAATGTTTGATTACGTGGCCACCGTAAATGATACAGCTCCTCGCCCCGACACTCTTGATTCAGGCACCAAATCGAATCCATGGAGAGTTTTTGCCTGGGGTAGGGAGATATTGCACCACACCAGGGATATTTTAATACACATTGAGAATGATACAGCAACAGTAACGATCAATAGAGATCTTTATGGTAATATCCATATATTGGTTCAGGAACAGCCAGGAGATACCATTAAAGATCTCATAAAACCTCTCCATGATAAATCAGAAAGGATAGCAAGATTCGTGAGGATAGGTTCCCCTGATAGTCCTCACAGAGGCTGGGTCTTGGACGGGCTCTCCAATGTAGAAATTAATACACAAGACCTCCCTGATACCATCGACCCAGTTGAAATAGAGTATGTACATGTTATTGCTTTTGATCCTGTGGATGATTCTACAATAATTTTTGAAAGAGATTTTACAGATCCTCTAACACTCTGGAATGTGGATAGCATCCCTGTACTTCCATCAAATGCACTGGTTAAAATAGAATTGAAAGTTAGACAAACTAACCGGGAGGTGCTGGCATTCCTTCATTATAACACCCATAGATATCGCCATAGAAGAGATAGATTTGTGAGAAGCCTCGAAGATTCTACTCTGTTTGTTGGGTTCTGGAGAGTTCCCTATGACCCCGGGTTCTACCACGTGGGATTTGACATAATTCATTATAATACTTTCTTCACCGAGGATTATCCCTATGTCTCCAATGCATGGATATTCCCGTATAAGGTGACAGTGACAGAATGAAAAAGATATTTGTGATAATACTTATACTGGGTCTCCTCCCTAAAATACTCCTTGCAGGGCCTCGGGAGGAGGCCCAGTTGCAACTCAAGCTTACAAAGGATTATATAAGCGATATAAAGCCCGTGGTCAGTAGAATAAATTGTAGAAAGGCTCTCGAATTGCTTTATTCATCAGAAAACTTATTGATGCTAGCATATTACCGTTTTACTCAGGGGAAATATCTGGAAGCACTGAATTTTGCCAAAGAAGCATTGACAAAGGCAAAGCTTTCATTTTCTATAAGTAAAATATATATCAGAGCACGTGTAAATTTAATCATACTAGGATCAATTTTTGAAAGACTAAAGTCCATAGAAATTCCCGAAGGTTTAAACAGGGAATTATTAAGACGTGCCCTAGGACTTTACGGTGATGCTAGGGGTCTTTTTAAGGAGGAGAAATACCTAGCTTCACTCAGGAAGAGTACTGCTGCTCTTGATATTGTAAAATCGGTTTTTAGAGGTGGAAAAGAGGACCCAAAGATATTAAAAAGCCGCCTTCAGAATGAATTTGAGGTAGTTAGAAATCTTTACCGGATGTCCAGGAACAGGCTTAGTCCCGAGAAATCTGCTCAGGTGGAAGCTTTATTAAAGACCGTAAGCAATTTAGAACAGGAGGAGAAATACAGACTAGCACTTTTTGTGCTTGAAAGAGTAAAAAGGATTCTCAAGGAGAGTATTAAGAGATAAGCTTAATGTATAATATAATTTTTTTACTTTTGAGTGTGAGAATAGAAGTTTCTTCTGGTATTTCTTTTACAGTGAGCAATACTAATTTTATTATCTTGGAGCAGGAAACCACATATACTGAGGGACAGTATGGAGTCTTCTTGAGGATTCTTAATCCTTTATATTTAAATCTTTTAGTTTCTGATAGTTATTTTTCCCTTGATATCAACAGGGATAATATACAACTAGGGGGATGGAATTTTTCCTTAGATCTATCAACTCGACAGGATTATGATAGCAAGACTTTCTTTTCGGGAAATTTCAGAGTACAGCGAGGGCAGGAAGTGGGGCCTTTTATAGAGCTCCAGGGGGGAATATATCCACAAGATTATTTCAGAGAAAACGAAATTACGGGAGTCGTTGGCCTTTCACTGATGAAAATAACATCAACTGGTAATTTTTTTAGTTTCGAATTTGCTGGAGGTGCCAGAGGCTATTCCTCCTTCCGTAGTTATTTCAGACTTATGGGAGGATTAATTTATAAGGAGCTGTCAGCCAATGTCCTGATGTCCTCAGAATTTCAGAACTCCAGCATATACTTTTCACAGGATTTTAACAAAAGTTTTATATACGAAGAGCTTTCATTTATACTAAGTCGAGACTCTACTACTACTACTTCTATGGAAATTGGAATGGGCCCTCAGCTCAACTTACAATGGCTTAATTTGAGATTTATTCCTGGTGTAAGTTATGACTACTACAGCACTCTGAGTGAAATGAATTCATATACAATCTTTATAAAGTTAGAATCTACACTAAACCATAGATATGGTATGCTTTCTGGATGGTTCAAAGTTGGAGAAAATGTTCCTGAAACGCACGAAATTCTGGATAATTCCGGCTTTCTTGAGTTTTCTCTGAATTCTTTCATTAACCTTCTTTCACATTATTCTCTTGATATTTCCACCGGGTACCTTAGACAAACTTCTCACAGCGGGGGTGACTCTCAAAACAATGGCTATTTCTCATGTGAGTTAAAGTACCGATTTTGAGCTTTCCTTGACTTTACTACGCATAATTATTAATATTTTGTATCCCTATCATGATAAAATTTCTTTTATTTTTAGTGATAACCGCTACCTTTTCTGACCGCACCGGGCAGAAAATGGAGGAGTATTTATTTAAAGCGCTTGGTTATAGAGACTCCATATTCGTAGATGTAGAATCGCCTCTGCTATTTCACCTTAATACATATGAAAAAGAGATAATTGATACTGAGTCTGTTGTGTCATATGATCAGTATATTAGAGGAAGGGTGAAAGAAGAAATTAAAGCTTCCTTCCAGGCTGCACTCAAGGAGTCATTGAAAACGCAAAAGTCACGATCTCAGCAAGGATTCATTCCCACCATAGAAATACCAATGACTTTTCCTAAAGGTCTATCCTTCCTCGGTGAAGGAGGAAAGATAGATATAGATGGACAACAAACTGTGAATCTATCAATGGAAAAAAGGTCTTTTCAGGAAGTAGTAGGGTATGAGGGAATCAGAACATCCAGTTTTTTTAATCCTAAACTTGATCAAAGTCTGAAGCTTAAATTAAAGGGAACCGTAGGAACTAAAATACACATTCTTATAGACCATGATTCGCAAAGGGAAGATGAAAGGAAGCAGAAAATAACCCTGAAATATCAAGGTGACGAGGATGAGATTGTCCAACTTATCGAGGCAGGTGATACAAGGTTAAGTCTTCCCTCCACGAGATTCGCCAGTTTTCCAGGAGGGTCCAAGGAAGGTCTTTTCGGCCTGAAGACAAAACTTAAACTCGGGGGTATTGAGATCCAGGCTGTGGCCACAAGGGAAAAGGGTGAGACTCAGCAGGGTGCCTTTAGTCAAGGAGCCAAAATAGATACTCTCACACTGTATGACCGGGATTTCGAGCGTTTCAGATTTTTTTATATTCCCGAGGTCGATAGTATCACTGAAATTAAGGTTTTCAAAGATGAGGGTGCTGGAGTTATCCCCGGAGTTACAGTTCAGGGATACAGCTACTATTATAATATACTCACTCAGGCTTTTGATACTACACTTCTTGAGATAGGGAATTATAAACTTCTTACTGAAGGAGAAGATTATTATTTTTACCCTGGGTCTCACGTGCTAGAATTGTTCAATAAACTGAGTGAGGATGAAAGACTAGCGGTCTATTACAAAACTACTTCAGGGAGGACGGTGGGAAATATCTCAGGGGAACCTCTGACGCTTCGTCTTATCAAACCTACTTTTTATCCAGCAAACATGGATTCCCTTTTTTCCCATCAAGATACTCTTCTCGCCGATTTATGGAATTATGTGATTAAGAATATATATAGCTTAGGTACTAAAAATCTTGACCCAGAAAACATCTCCATCGAAATTTACAGAGATTCGGCTGGGATATTCCTTGATGGTGAAAATAATAAAAAGTACTTACAGCTTTTTGGCCTTGACGAAAACGGAGATGGAAAAGTAGAGATTTCACGAAATATTAACGGTATAACATACACAATCCTGGATGCGGACAAAGGACTCTTGATATTTCCATTTCCAGAGCCTTTTATTATCGACTCCCTTACATATCCAGATTCAATAATTTATAAAAAACCCAGACTGGAGTCAGACGAGGGTAAGAAATATGTAATAAAGGTAGTAACGAAGAAAGCATCAGAGCTTCTTTCCCTTAATCAAATCAACATTATCGAAAACAGTGAAGTGGTGATCTATAATGGAAGGCAGCTGACCCGTGGCGTAGATTATAACATAGATTATGAGTCAGGTACTATTGTAATTCTGAATGACGAAATCCTTAAAGACCCAAATGCTCAGATTAAAGTGACTTATGACTATGCACCTCTATTTTCCCTTAAGCAGAGGTCACTCTGGGGAGTCAGGTTTGACTATAATATCCTAGAAGGGCTCTCTCTAGGAGGAAGTTTTATGGGAAGAAGTGAGAGTGCCTTGGATAAAAGGCCGAGGCTGGGTGAGGAACCACAGAAAGCTGTTCTCACCGAGATGGACTTAAATTTTAATAGAGAGGTTCCCTTCCTCACCGAATTGGTTAACAAAATACCATATTTGAATAAAGAAGCAAGTTCGCGTTTGAGATTTCAGATGGAGATAGCACGATCATATCCCAACCCCAATACAGAAGGAGATGGATATTTGGATGACATGGAGTCCACAGATGATGAGGTTTCACTCCCTATTTCTCGTTTCGACTGGAAGTACAGTTCTATACCTTTGGATGAATACGGCTCTGAATTGGATACTACATATCTGGCTGAAAAGATAGTGTGGGCCAGTCCCATAGATTTGGTACAGGCAGGGGATGTCTACAATAATATTCCGGAGGAGGAGAAAGATGATGCGCTGAGTATTTTATATCTTGAGCTTTATCCCTATCAGAACAACCCTTCGTCTTTTATAGGCTTAAGTACTCTTCTCCTTTCTTCAGGGTATGATATGAGTGATATGGAATTTCTTGATGTTATTGTGAAGGGCAAGAACGTGAAACTTAACATAGACTTGGCCACTGATATATCCGAAAATGCAGTCTGGAGAAACAGGGCAGGTAATGTAGTCAGCTACGATCCCGGCAAGATTGCTGACGAGGATAAAAATCATAATGGGCAACTGGATGCAGACGAAGATGTTGGACTTGATGGAGTGGAGGGAGATGACAGTAAATGGACTCAGACTTCTATGGACGACGGGAATGATGATTATTACTATGATCCAAATGACAAACATAATTTTTCGAGGATTAACGGAACCGAAAGAAATGGGAGATTGGATACCGAAGAACTTAAAGTAGATGGTGTTTTATCACTCTATAATAATTACTATGAATATACAATAGATCTCAACGATACTAGTAGTGCCATACTTGTGGAAGAAAATGCCAACGGTTTTAAACATTATCTTATACCTCTCAAGAATCCCGAGTATTATCGAAAGATAGGGTCTCCCTCATTTGAAAACATCAGGTTTGCCAGGATATGGTTCACAGGATTTGATAAGCCAGAAACCCTTATGGTAGTGCGCATAAAAGTGGTGGGTAATAAATACAAAAAAATAGGTATATTTACCCAGGATACCACAAATCCTGTAAATGACTCTGTAGAGAGCTTTGGAGTACATTCGGTAAGTGTTAAAGATGACCCACTATATACATCCCCTCCTGGAATAAGATTAGAAAGAGACATCAGTGGCAGACTTGAAACAGAGCACTCTTTGGCAATTAAATATAATAATCTTGGTATCCAGCATTATGGAGTTGTTAGAAGACTTCGGGTAAAGACAGAGGATTTCATGAGCTATAAGAAAATAAAATTTTACGTCAAGCCGCGTCCAGGTACTTCCAAACCTTACCCTGTTATTTTTGTGAGATTTGGTGATACACTCAACTACTATGAATATAGATACAAAATTACCTCCTCTGAATGGCAGGAAATATCCATTGATATTGATGAACTAACGCAGATTAAGAAAGCATTTCTCGACACTGCTCAATCACCTTATGGAATTTACTCCGCAGGAAATGTTGTGATTAAAGGAAATCCTTCTTTTACGCAGGTAAAAGCCTATGAGATCGGTGTATTAAATGATGAAAATTCGCCCATTTCAGGAGAAATATGGCTGGATGAACTTCGTTTAAGTGAACCAAGAAAGGAACCTGGTATTGCCTACACGGGTAATCTTAATTTTAAACTTGCGGATATTCTGGATGCAGGAGTGTCTTTTACCCGCCAAGGAGACAATTTCCAGACTTTAACGGGTAATTTGAGAAGGAGTGATGATAGGAACTACAATATTAGCTCCACTCTGCACCTGGGAAACCTTTTACCACCTCAGTGGGGTTTAAGAATAGATATTTCTGGCATAAGATCTAGAAATATTTCTTATCCGAGACTGGCATCCTTGAGCGACGTGATCCTTACATCGGAGCAAAAAGAAAAAGAAAAATCTTCCTCCTATTCAGAAAGATATACTTTTTCTTATAGTAAAACTTCCAGATCCTCTTCCGCTTTACTAAAATTTCTTTTGGATCCCTTCAGAATCAGTGGTTTTAAATCCAGTGCCCGGTCTGTTACGCCTCGAGAAAGGTCTTACACCCTGAGCAGAAATTTAAGTCTTTCTCACGCAGTCAGCCCTGAACTCAAAATTAAACTTGGCAAGAAGGAAATAGCATTGTTGCCCAGTTACGAAGTAAGTGGAATTTACGGGTATAATTATTCACAGAGAGATAACTACCTCACAGGTACCCACTACCGGGATACCACTGAATCAGTAAGACTCACTCACAATTTACGATTTAACCCAATTCCTGAGTTTTCATCAAGTTATACACGCGCGTCTTCCAAGGACCTTCTCTGGGGAAAAGAATCTAACTTTAGCGAGAATCTTTCAATGAACCTGAGGCTATCTATTAAAAGAGTATTTATTCCTCATATAAGCTTTTCTTCACAATATAATGAAAACAGCCCAAGAAACATGCAGACCTCTGATACAGTTAAACTGAGAGATGTCACGCAAAGTAACAACATAAACTTTTCTATTCCACTTAAAATTAACTGGGTATTGGAAAAAATTGCTTCTTTGAGGAACGAAGAGAAAGATACAATTCTTGATAATCCATTTGATTACCTGCTTTTTTATCTTCACAAGCTATCCAGAAGACTCTCCGATATAAGCTTCAGCTATAATATCCAGAGGAGCTCTAATCTTTACTCTCTTCCTAAAAGACCTAAAAGTTCTTATAGATATGGTATAGATTATGTGACAGGCGTGAAGGGTGGCGATGAGGGAAGAAGTCAACGTGGGGAAAGTAGAAATTTAAATCTTTCAGGTAATGTCAGCTTCCCCTATTTCACAATTAAATACTCTGCTAGGAATAATTATAGAACTACTCATACCTACACAAGCGCGCGTGTAAACAAGGGTATTACATGGCCATCGCTTGTTTTAAGTCTTTCTTCTATTGAGAGACTGATTCCTGGGGTTAGCAAAATTATAACAAGAGGGAGTCTTTCTTTCAATTATGAGAAAAGCAGGAATGAGCAAGGAGAGCTTGACAAAGAGCCCGATTCAAAAAATATAATGACTCGCATTAGCCCCAATCTTAACTTTTCTTTCAAAAAGGATATTAGATTGAACATTTCTTATTCTTTGAATAATCAAACCACCACTGACTTCCGTTTCGGAATAAGAAAAAGTTACTCAAAGAATTCCTCTCTAACAATTACACTTTCCTATACTTTTTCATCGCCTGAAGGAATTAAGATCCCGTTCTCTAGTAAGAAAGTACTCAAAATAAAAAGCAGTGTACAGACTAATCTGAATCTGTCCATATCCTCCAGTGAGACTGCCAATGAAACTCCTGAACTGGGAAGAGTGCCTATGACCAATAACTCCATTCTGACTCTAAGCTCTACCACAAGTTACAGTTTCACTAGGAATATAGTAGGTTCACTGACTATTACATATAATAAAAATAAGAATAATCTTTCAGGGAGAGGCACATCATCAACCCAAATAAATTTTGGTGCTACATTTAAGTTTTAATTATGTATTTAACAGTTGAGCAGAAAATAGGACTTTTTTTCGTTCTCATCTCAATATTTGTGGGAACTATCTTGCTTAATAGGGAAGATACAAAAAATATTGAGTATCAAAAAGAAGTATTAATGGAATATGTTCCTGAATTCCCTGTGAATGTAAATTCTGCTGATTCAACCCAGCTTGTATCCATTCCCGGCATAGGTCCAAAAATAGCATCGGAAATTCTTAAACTCCGCCGGAAGAAAGGAAAATTCAATAAGATAGAGGATCTTTTAGAGGCGAAAGGAGTGGGAATTAGCAGACTGGAGAAAATAAAACCCTATATTGTGATAAGATGAGAAAATTATTGGAGGGACTATTACTTATAATATACTATTTCTGGAGCAAAACACTCCGAATACGTATTATAAACGATAGAAGAGGTGCGCAGTTTTTTTACGTCTTCTGGCATGCAAAATTTTTCCCCCTTATATATACCCATAGAAAGGAAGGAATTGGTATTCTGGTTTCCCAACATGAGGATGCCGGGCTTTTAGTGAAAACCCTTAAAAAGTTTGGATTTTATGTAGTAAGAGGTTCATCAACACGAGGAGGAGTAAAAGGAGCCATTGGGCTCAAAGAAGTGGTGGAAAGAGGGTATTCAATAGCTCTTACACCTGATGGACCAAAGGGACCACGGAACATATTTAAAAAAACAAGCTTTAAGTTGCTTAATCTTTTAAATATTAAGCCTGTTTTTATAGGTATAGCGTGTAAAAAGGTGATTAGAGTATCCAGTTGGGATAGATTTGAAATTCCTTTACCCTTTACTGGATGTATTATATATATGAAGGAGGCAACACCTACATGTGTTGAAGAAGCACAAGAAATACTGGAAAATGTTAATAATACAGCGGAGCAGATATTAAATGGAATTTGATTTTACCAAGGTGCTGGGACAATCCAGGGCTAAAAATGTTTTGAAGAAGATAATCCTGGAAGATAATATCCCACCTTTTCTTATGTTTGTTGGTCCTGAAGGGGTAGGGAAAGCTACTCTGGCTCTGGAATTTGCCAAAGCCCTTAATTGTGAAAACGAAGAGAAACGTCCCTGTTCAGAGTGTAATACATGCAGGCTTATGTCGCAATTTCAACATCCTGATCTTTACATTCTTACTCCTAATCCGGAGGAAAGCATCGAGAAAATGAGGATAACGGGGGAATTAAGAACTGATCTATATGACCCCACCAAAGATATAAAAATTAATGAAGTAAGGGAGTTAGAGAGAGAATTATGGAAGAGTGGGACGTATATTGCAAGATACAGAATAATCATAGTTTTAAATGGAGAAAATCTAAATAGGGAATCACAGAATGCGCTTCTTAAAACTTTGGAGGAACCTACTCCAGAGACCATAATCATTTTTGTAGTATCAGATCTGGGTAGAATCTTGGAAACTATCAGTTCCAGAGCCAGAAAAATATTTTTCAGTTATTTAGATTTCGAAGATTTTAAAAAATATCCCTTTACACTAACTGAAAAAATATCCCTTCCATTATTGTTTCGTCTTTCTAATGGTTCTATTGGAATTGCAAAAAGACTTCTTGAAAGTGAGACCATAAGAAAAAGAAAGGATATAGTGGAAGCTTTACTTACAGCCGACTTTAAAAAACTTGCATTGGTGTTTGAAGACCTTAAAAGTGAAAGAAAAGAGATGTTGAATTTTGTGGATTTTTATTTAAGTTTGGCTAGAGATTTACTTGTTGTTGAAGTAAGTGAAGAAAAATTAATTAATCATGATCTTAAAGGAGAATTACGAAAATTAAGAAATAAAACTACTCCTGAACAGATTCATCATATGTTTATACAGGGGGCAAAATCCTATAGAAATATAAGAAGAAATGCCAACAAAGAAGTAGTATTGTATCCGCTTCTCCTACCATTTTACCCCCATTCTTTTAGAGATATCGTGAAGCTGTAGCCGTTAAAAAACTTGACAAAAATATAAAAAACACTTACTATATTACTTATGCTGGCGAAGGATGATTTGAAATTAAAGCAGAAAGAGGCTTTACGCTTACTTTCCCGTGGGAGATATGATGATGCTCTTAGACTGTATGAAGAAATAGTGGAAGTTTCGCATGACCCCGATATTTACAATACCATAGGTGATATTTATATAAGAAAACAGGATATCCAAAAAGCCATTGATTATTACACAAAGGCCTTCCGGAGATATAAAGAAGGCGAGTACTATGAGAATGCGATCGCCCTTGCCAAGAAAATATTAAGATATGACAAGAGCAGGAAGGATCTTAAACTGGAGCTTGCTGATTTGTATCTAGAGACAGGTGATCTTGATTTAGCCCTGGAGAACCTTTCACAACTTGTTGATGAAGGTTTACCCCCCTCATTTCTTGATCGAGCTTTTGAGCTTATGAACCGTATGGCAGAAAGGATTCAGGAGGATGAAGAACATCTTGCGAGATTTGAGCGTCTTTTCATAAAACTACAGGAGATGGCAGAGGCCTTCGGCGAGCTTACTCTTGAAAGTGGTGAATTTCATGAGTTTTATGAGGATGACGTATCGAAAATGGCAGAGTTCCTGGATACCGAATCTGTGAAAAAGGCTCCAGGAGAAATGCTTTCGGAAGTAGGAGAAGAAGCCCCTACCCAGGAACCCGTGGAGGAAATCTCTTCTGTAGAAAAGCAGATAGAGGAGAAAGAAAGTGAAATTCCTGAAGAAGTAGGAATAGAAGAAAAGATGGAGTTTCTAGAAGTAGAAACAGGTGAGAAGGTGGAAGAGGAAAAGCAGGAAGAGGTATTCCTGGGTGAAGAAACAAAGGTTGAGTTTGAGAAGGAAGAGGAGCTTAAAGAAAAGGAGGAAGTTCCCGTCCCCTCAGCTGTTGAGGAAGCAAAAGAAAGCGTTGCTGAAAGAGCAGTTCCTAAAGTAGAAGTTCCCAAGGAAGTGCTCGTTCAAATTATAGAAGAGATTAAGGATGAACTAGTAAAAGATGGTGATTTTCCGTATGAGGAAGAAAATCCTCTTGAGCTAGGTATAGAATATTTCGAGATGGGTTTTAAAGAAGCGGCCATCAAAGAGTTACAAAAGGCACTAGATGATCCTCGCACTAGATTAAAGGCTATGGAATATTTGGGCAGGGCTTTACTGGAAATGGGCGAGTTTGATTTTGCTGAGAAGATTCTGCGAAAGGGTATAGAAGAAGGTGGGTATGATGAAAAAGAATATCTCGGAATATTTTATTACCTCGCTCAGGCGTTGGAATTTAAGGGCATGGAAAAAGAAGCACTGGAATATTATGAGAATATTTATCTCCTTGATGCAGGTTTCAAAAATGTTAAGGAAAGGATAAGAAAACTTAGGAGAGTATTATGAAAAAAGGGAAGAAGAAAACCTTTGTTGAAATGCTCCTTTCCTCAGGGATTATATCCCAGGAGGCCCTAAGGAGTGCTTTAAGTGAGCAGTGGGAGAGAGGAGGAACACTGGAAGAAATTCTTGTTGAAAGAGGCATCCTCACTGAAGAACAGCTGGTTCAATTCCTCACCAGCAAATTTTCTATGCTTCACTACCTGGATCTTAAAAGTGTAGATGTTGATATGGAGGCAGTGGAACACATCCCAGCTAGAATAGCAAGGAAATATCTCTTAATTCCAGTGAGAAAAAAGGGTAAGTCTCTTGCAGTAGCTATGGCTAATCCGTTAAATCGTGAAATGCTTGCGGAAATCAAGCAAGTTACTGATTTGAAGATCCGCCCTTTTGTATCCCGTATTAGTGACATTAAGGAAGCTATCGAAGAATATTATCGTGAAGTAGAGGAAGAGGAAATCAGTGCACCCTATGCTCCTGAACGTTTGAAGGGAGAAATAGGCCTTCCGTTGCAGAAGGAGAAGACGTTTGAAACTTTTATAATTTCTGAAAGCAACCGGCTTGCTTTTATTCTCGCCAAGAATATTGCGGAGACACGAGGTGTCAGTGAGAAAAAACTGTTTATTTTTGGGCCAGAAGGTGTAGGTAAAACACATCTTCTGAATGCAATCGGAAATTACATCCTTGAAAATGAGACCATAAGGGGAGTACTATATACTGATGCCATCAAATTTTCCACACTTCTGAGGAGTTTTAAAACAGATAAAGATATTGACAAATTCATAAATACCCATACCGAAACTGACGTTTTCCTTTTTGATGATCTGGATGCATTGGTTGGTAAAGAAAGGGCACAGGAAGTGCTTTATACAGTTCTTTCAGAATTGCACCTTTTGGAAAAGCAGATAGTGATAACGAGCAGTGTTCCTATTAAAAATCTCCTTGCCTTTAATAAAAAATTAAAGAGTTTTGTTCTGGAATTCATGAGCGCTGGTATTAAAGAACCAGAGGAGGACTTGAGAAGAAAAGTAGTTCTAAATTTGTTAGGGGACGAAAAGTTACCCAAGAATATTATTGAACTCATAGTTAAAAATATTACGTCCAATTTAAGAGAGCTGGAAACTGTAGTCCAAGAGATAGTCACTCTAAAGAGGATCGGTCAGGAGATAGATGAGGAACTTGCCAAAAAGATTATTGAAGGGTTTGTTGAAATAAAGACATAAAAGGGGGTTTTTTATGGGTGTTTTAAATAATTTTCTTAAGGCCTTTAAAGGTAAAGCCAAAGGGCCTGTACTGGTTCTGGATATAGGAAGCAGCTATGTAAAGCTTGCCTATTTTTCGTTAAGAGGCAAAGAATACATTCTTGAAGCCTTTGAAATGGATAAACTGCCTCCTGAAGTTATAGTAGGAAAGGAAGTGATGGACAGACAGACACTGGTGGATAAAATAAGAGACCTTTATTCCAAGATTGCACCAGAAACGAATAAAGTAATACTGAATGTTTCAGGTGGGGATGTGATTGTAAAAAAGATCACTGTCCCAAAAGCAAAGAAAAAGGAACAGCTGGAAGAATCCATTTTATGGAAGATGAGGGAGGAAATTCCCTTTGACCCCAATGAAGTATCCTGGAGCTATTTTGTGCTGGGGGAAAGTTCTGTACCTGATTCCGTGGATCTGATACTTGCAACAGCGAAGCTCGATCTAATTTATGGTATTATTGATCTTGTGAGAGCAGCAGGTTTAGAGCCCCTGGGTATTTCAGTTGATCCCGTGGCTGCTTACTTTGCCCTTAAAGAGAATCAATTTTTCCAGGAAGAGGGTGTTCAGCTTGTTGCTCATGTGGGATACGAAAATACGGTTCTGCTCATAGTAGAGGATGGAAAATTCCTGTTTTCAAGAGATGTACCTGTTTCCATAAAAACCTATATTGATTCCATGTCTAGATTTCTAGATATTAGCCCTGAAGAGGCGGAAGAAGTTCTATTTAAAGGCCCTGGCGAGAAAGTAGACCACGACGCATATCAAGATACCATGGCTTCTCTTCATGACAGATTTGTTGGAAACCTTGAGAGGTACTTCCAAGGCGCCATACCTGAGGAAAAGAGCATCACCAAGTGGTATCTTTCCGGTGGAGGAGCCTTCATTATGGGACTCAGCGAGTTCCTTGAGGAGAGGTTTAAGACATCTACCGAAATTGTGGATCCACTGGGTATAGTGAATACAGAAGCGGTCCCCCACGTTCAGGAGATTGCTCCTCTCATGACTGTAGAGATCGGCCTTATGCTACAATATTATATGAAGGAGCCCACCATTAACCTGATCCCAGTAGAAGAAGCGATAGCTCTCGAGGAAGTACCTATTCTTCCACACATAATTGTTTCACTCTCTATACTGTTCCTTCTGATCATAGTGAGTCTCGTGGTTAGTATCTCAATTTCTAGGAAGATATCCAAACTTAACAAAGAAATCATCTCGTTGAAGAAGGAAAAAGTAGAATTGCAGAAAAAAGCCAATGAAATTAAAGGATTCAAAAAGCAGATTGAGGAAACCCAGAAAAAGATAGACGTAATTAAAGAACTTTCAAATGGGCGGGATGATTATGTAAGATTGCTGGATGAAATAAACAGAATTGTACCCTCCAATGTGTGGTTAAAATCAGTAACTAGGAATGGGAAATACCTTAAGATTGCAGGGACAGGATCCTCTAATTTGAAGGTAGCTGAATTTATGAGAAACTTAAGAAATTCTCCTATGGTGGATAGTCTTCAATTAATAGGTATAAATGTTAATATTTTTGAAGAAAGAAAGGTTGCAGATTTTGAAATACAGGTAAAAATTAAAGAAAATAGGGGGTAATTATGAAGGGGTTTAGGTTAATTTCACTATTTATTCTTCTCTTTGTTACAGTAATTTTAACGTCCTGTGGCGAGGAGAAGGATACAGCCGCAACTATACAGGGAAAGGTATATTATATGGTGGGATACCTGGTGTACTATGTAACTCCTGCAGGTGATACTATAGAGGATACTGTATACTACCGTTATCCTGCAGTAGGTGCACAGGTCTATCTGGAAAGTGATGAAAATTCGGATGTACCATATCTTGGCCCAGATCTTTATACTACCACGGACTCCGAAGGAAATTACACTTTTGAAACACGGCTTGGTGTACAGTACGACCCGGTGGGTGGTGGATTTTCATACAGGTATATTGCAGATGTGGCAATAACAGCATTTTATTTTGATTCTCTCTTCGGAGAGGCTTCAGGGAAAATTACAGGCTTTACTGTAGAGGCCGGGAAGGTTAATATTGCTCCTGACCTTTATGTGGCGCCTTCAGAATAAGGAGGGGAGATGGGAAAACTAAAATCACCTCCGGTTATTTGGGGAGTTGCGATAGTTCTGTATATTCTCTATATCATCTTTTACTTTACAACCATATATTCGGGTAAATCCCGAAAATTGAGAGAAACTGAGAGAATATACAGAACTGAACTCAAAAGTGTGGAACGACTACGAGATTATGTTAAGGATTATGACAAAATTATAGCAGAAAAGGATTCGCTGCTTGCTTTGTGGGAAGAAACTAAGAAATTTTTACCCGCAGAGGAGCGCATGGAGAAGTGGCTCAGTGAAATTTCCGCCATGGGTATCACTTCCGGAATAGAAATTAAAAGTTTTAAGCCGGGCACACCCATTCAGAAGGAACTTTATCTGGAATATCCCATTGATGTGGAAATTGTCAGTGGATATCATGAACTGGGTGCTTTTTTGAGTTTAATTGCCAATTCAGAGAGAATAATGAGAATAGAAGATCTGCAGCTATCACAGAATATTTCAGAGGAAGAGCCGGAGCAAACAGTGAAGGCGAGGATGAGAATTATGTGTTATGTTTACCATCCTGCAACTGTTGCTACACAGCAAACTGGAGGTAGGAGAGGATGAAAGTATTTAAATATTTCTTCACTATACTGTTTGTAACAGGTGCCTTAAGGGCTCAGTCTAAATTAGTGGGCTATGGAGTCAGTGAAACTGAAGGAATTGTTTCTGTGGAGCTTGAATTCGAGGGTGAAGTACCCTATATTACCGATTTTGTTCTCAAATCACCTCCCAGAATTGTGCTGGACATGGATAATACATTATACAAATTACCTGGTAGGATTTTCACAGTGGATAAAGGTATTGTGCTGAGAATCAGGGGCAGCCAATACAAAAGAGAGCCTGTGCCCATTACAAGGGTTGTTGTTGATATGGACCAGTTGGTCTCTTACGATATGAAGAAAGAGGGAAGTAAAGTTATTCTCACAATACCAGGTAAAGGAAAGAAAGCAATTCCTCCTACCTCTTCAACCACAAAGCAAAAAATCACCAAGAAGCCGCATCTTGCATTGAGAAGTCTCTACTTTTACAGAAGTAGAGGAAAGAGAGACCCATTTATGCCTATTCTTGAAGAAGAAAGTGATACATTGTTGAATATAGCTGATGCAAAATTGATAGGGATAGTGAGGGAGCCTAGCGGTTATGTAGCACTTCTTGAAGATAAGGAGGGTAAAGGGTATATTCTGAAAGAGGGAGATAGGGTGAGAAAAGGCAGGGTAATAAAAATCAAACCCCAAAGCGTGATCTTTGCAATTTTTGATTTTGGTTTTACAAGAAGGGTTGAACTAAAACTTCAAGAAAAAGAAAAATAAGGAGGTTTTTGGTATGAAGGTCTTTAAATTAATAGCCTTTACCATGATTTTAACATCTATGCTATATGCTGTTGAAAAGAACATTACAATGGATGTAGAAGATGCGGATATTAAAACTGTTTTAAGAGCATTTGCAGCAGTAGGTGAAGTTAATATAGTAACTACAAAAGGTGTAACAGGGACAGTAACCTTCCATATTAAGAATGTACCGTGGAGGCAAGCTTTAAAATCTCTACTGGATGCTTATGGGCTTGCCATGATAGAAAGAGAGGGTATAATCACTGTAATGACCCAGCAGGAATTTGCACAGCACAGGGATATAGCCGAGCTGGAAACCAGAATATTCCGGATAAAGTATGCGGATGCCCGTAAGATACAGGAAGTTGTGAAAACCATGCTCTCCACCAGGGGTGAAATAAAGATAGACGAAGCTACAAACTCTCTGGTAATCACAGATTTAGGCATGAACCTCTTCAGAGTTGAGGAATTACTGGCACAGCTGGACAAACCTCATCCTCAGGTTTTAATTCAAGCTAAGGTGGTGGAAGTGGATTATGATGCTGCCAGATCCCTGGGCATAGTGTGGGGCTTGACCAATACCGGGGATCCAAATGCTCCTACCAGTTACTCGGGTAAATTAGATGCCAGTGTGGGAGGACCGAGAGGTATATTCGATATAGGAAGACTATTTAAAAATGCCAATTTTGTGTCTGCACAACTTCAAATGCTGGAAACCGAGAGTAAAGCAAACATTATATCCCAGCCAAGTGTTGTGATTTCTGATAATGAAAAGGCCACTATATTGTCAGGTAAAAAAGTTCCCATTATTACGAAAGACATGGCAGGGAATACCATCGTTCAGTTTTTTGATGCGGCCATAAAGTTGGAAGTTACCCCTCATATAACACCGGATGGTAATATTACATTAGATCTTCACCCCCAGGTTAGTGATATTGCAGGTTATTCTCCAGCGGGACAACCTATTATCTCTAATCAAGAGGTACAGACAAAGGTAACTGTAAAAGATGGGGAAACAGTAGTAATTGGCGGGGTATTGAAAGAACAGAAAAAGAGTTCAAAAGCAGGACTTCCACTTTTACTTAGAGTTCCCATTATAAGGCATATTTTTGCTAACGATGAAAAATCTCAATCTAAGACAGAATTAATGATTTTTGTAACACCTAAAATAGTGGGAATGGAATAACTTAATCGTGAAAATGTATTTAAGAAGAGGTGTTACTCTCATTGAAATTCTTGCGGTGATTGCAATCATTGGCATTATATTGGGTTTTTCTTACTGGGGAGGACGGACGTGGATCACCAGGAATAGACTTAAAAATGCAGCATATAGGATGAGAGCGACAATAATGGATCTGAGAATTCGGGCAGTTTCCGCACAGATGAAGACAGGCATCAGGTTTGACCCTGTCACTGATTCCTACACTTCCTTCAAAATAACTGAAGATACCTTAAACCCTGGGACCTATGATACCACTTCACAGGTTTCGGAAACCCTTGGTGCCAAAATAAGATTTGGGGCCACTGGAATTCAAAGTATCTCCGGGGGATCACCCCCTGCTGATGGTATTTCTTTTAACAACCCTTCTGATGATAATGTAATTATATTCAATCAATTTGGGGCCTGTGAGACCCCGGGTGAAATTTATATAACCGACGGTAAGGATTTTTACGCACTATTAATTAACAGTACAGGAAAAGTAAGAGTCTTTAAATGGACAGGAAGTGGGTGGTATGAAGAAGAATAGAAAGGGATTTACTCTGGTGGAAGTACTTGTGGCCTTATTTATTCTTGCTATTGCATTCCTTGGTGTAGGACCTCTGGTGATTATGACGGTGAAAGGAAATCAGGTTGTGCGCGAGCATATTAACGCGAGATTACTGGCAGAACGTGTGACAGAATATTTTAGGGCAACGGACTATGAGGATCCCATGCTTTCCAATGATGGTGATAATGCAGATTTATCTGATACATTGACTCCAGACCATTCCACCATAGACACCATTGATAACGTTGTCTATAGGGTATTGTGGAACATTGCGGAAGATCAACCTCAAACGGGTTTAAAGACTATACAAATTATAATAAAATGGAGAAATAAATCTTACACTCTTGTAACTTTGAAAGGTAGGTATACATTATGAAAAAGAGAAAAGGCATCACACTCATAGAACTCATAGTAGCTTTGGGGATACTATCTGTAATTCTGGCAATGGGTATAGCTTTTTTGCGTACTCAGCTGTCTACTAGTTCCAAACAGGAAAAACTTGCTAATATTCAAACGGATATTCAGACTGCTTTAACTATTATCAAATGGGATTTAATGATGGGGGGATATGGAATTCCTATAAGCGTCACACCCGTTACGGGACAGAACAATGCAAATGCTGGCAGGGATAGACTGACTATAAATGCCACTGATCTTTCCATAGGAGGCTCCAGTAAATGGTCCTTTACCGTGGATATTTCCTCAGGTAATGTAATCCACGTAAGAAGATGGGGAAAAAACGATATTGAGGTGGGTGATAGGATAGTAATTCTCAGTGATACAAAGAAGCCTGTGGGCCCTGTAGCTACCGTGACCAACAGAGAATCAGAGACTGATATTTATGGGCAACCAGCCTATGCACTCACCATTGACCAGAATGTTAGCACAGCACAGGGGAACTTTGTGTATGTGGTTCCCACTGGTGGATACCTAACAGCTAACTATTATTATAATAATGGAAACTTGATGCGAAACAATGATGTCCTATTGAATAATACTGAAGACTTTCAGGTAGCTTACTGGGTAGATCTGAATGGAAACAATCTTCAAGACGCAGGAGAATGGGTACATGATCTTTCAGCTCTCTCCGCACAACAGGTTCTCGATGGATTAAAGAATGTAAGAATAAGTATCATAGAAGTTACTCCACCTGATCCTTCATATACATATCCTGACAACCAGATTACCCTTGAGGATCATTCATATAATCTTAGTGGCGATGACCTTCATAGAAGGAGGAGGGTTTACACCTTAATAGCCAAAGTGAGGAATATGAGATGAGGAAAGGAGTAGCTTTAATCACAGTAATATTAATTACAGCCTTTCTCTTCGTAATTGCAGCCCTTACCATTTTTCTGGTTCAGAGAAGTACCCATATAGCTGGAGTAAGCAGAAGATATTTATCTACCTTTGAGGTTGCAGAGGGGGGTGTTGATGCAGGAGTGAATGAAGTGGAAAGGGCATATGAAGAAGGTGAGAGACCCAGTGATTTAAGTCAGACTGTTAATGGTTTCGCAAATACAGTAAATATAAATGTTCTCTTTGTAACACTTGCCAAAGGAGGGTCCATAGAATTTGCGGCTGGATATGAAGGAATAGGAAAAGGTGCACAGAGTGGAGGAGCTGCTATTTTTTATAGAATCCTCTCAGATGCAAGAGGAAAATCTGAGGAAAGAGTTCAGCTTGAGGTCATTTATAGAAAAGTAATTGGAATAGTTGCAAAATAGTTCCGAAAATCAGGGGGTGATTTTATGAAAAATTTTAAAAATATGTGGTTGTTGATATTAATCTTCTTTGCCTTATCAGGCAAGGAGTTACTTGCACAGGAAATGCCCTGTGCACTTCCTCCTTTTCTTGCGAATGTGGTTACTCCCAATATCTTTATCTTAATGGATAATTCAGGGAGTATGGGGAACCCTGCATACGATCCGGGCGCAACCTATGACCCCAATAAGGTTTATTATGGATATTATGATCCTTTCTCATCATACTATTATTCAGCCAATAAATGGCATAAGAGTTCGAATACTCCGGATTACAGGACGTACTGGCCCGGTAATCTTCTGAATTTTCTCACCATGTCAAGGGTTGATGTATTAAGAAAAGTTTTGGTAGGAGGAAAAGCTCAGTCCAGAACCATCTCAGGACGTTTCCACACTCTCATAAGTCAAGGACGATGGAACTACTGGAGAAACTTTAATATTGGAGGAGTCCCTTATTCTGCCCATATTGAGGGACAGGGCAATGCTTCTGCACAGCTTCTGAGTTTGTACTACTATAATACCAGAACCCGGAGGTGGTATACAATTATCTATCGGGCAAGGGTACAGGTGGAGGTGGATACCGGAACTGATAGAGGGATTCTCCAGCGGTTAGCTGATAAGGATAGAGATGGCAATTGGGATGAAGGTGCCCCCCGATTCTGGCTCTTTATTTTTAACAGTCGAGGGGATGGCGACGAAGCCCGGGGTGATGACGATGGTGGACATGTTGCTTCGTATTTCATCGAAAATACCTCTCTTAATGACCTTGTGAATGCAGTGGAAAATACACCCTTTGAAACATGGACCCCTTTAGCAGAATCGTACTATGAATTATGTAATTATTACAGGCAGACTGCCCCCATATTCTATCCCAATGATTACCAGATAGGTGGTCACTGGGACCCCATGTACGATAAAAACTTTGGGGATGTCACTACGGTGTGGTGCAGAAAAAGCTTCGTGCTTCTCATTACTGACGGTGAATCTACCATGGATCGAGATAATGCTCTTTTAACTATTGGGGATTATGATAACGATGGTAATGAGCCCGGTAACTACTCTTCGTATGGTTCAGATTATCTTGATGATGTGGCCCTCTGGTCTCATGTGAATGATTTGAGGTCTGATATTCCTGGTCTTCAGAACCTTACCCTTTATACAGTTTTTGCTTTTGGACATGGCTCTCAGCTTTTACAGGATGCTGCAAAGAACGGGGGATTTGAAGATAGAAATGGCAATAACATCCCAGATCTCCAAAGAGAGTGGGACAGGGATCAGGATGGGAAGATAGATACATATTTCGAGGCAGAGGAAGGTTATGCGTTAGAAAGAGCCCTTATGGAAGCAATTGCGGATATTTTGAGGAGAGTAGGTTCTGCTTCCGCAGTTTCTGTTGTATCTTCTACAGCAAAAGGTGAAGGGACTATTTATCAGGCATTTTTCCAGCCCAAGAGGCAGGTCCAGGACGTGGAACTTTCATGGCTCGGTCAGCTTGTCTCATACTGGATAGATCAATATGGAAATATAAGAGAGGATACAGACAATGACCATACCCTGGATTACACCGATTACATAATAAGGTTTAAAACAGTGGGGAATAAAACGAAAGTTGAGAGATGGGAAGATATTGATAATGACGGTGTTCCTGACAATATGATCGATGAAGTGGGTATATGGGATGTTAATTCCGTCTGGAATGCGGGGAATCACCTGCATTCAGAAAGTCCTTCTGACAGGAATATTTACGCAATTGTTAAGGAGGGGGAAGATTTCTCTCTTGAAGAATTCACCACGGGGAACAGAGATAAATTAAGCGATTATTTTGATGGGACAGATGCCTTCGTAGACTCTCTAATCAATTATATAAGAGGCGTAGATTATCTCTCTAACCCAGATTGGAGGGTGAGGACCCTTGATAGTAATACTTGGAAACTTGCAGATATAATCTATTCCACACCTATCTATGTTGGTAGACCTATGGAACGGTTTGATAAGCTGTATGATGACCAGACTTATGCTGAATTTTACAAAACCTACAAGGATAGAAGAGGTGTTGTGTATGTCGGCGCCAATGATGGTATGCTCCATGCATTCAATGCCGGTATATTTAACGCCAACACCGGCGAGCTCAATGGTAATGGGCATCCCCTGGGTGAGGAGCTATGGGCTCTAATTCCGGAAAATTTGCTTGCTCATTTGAAATGGCTAAAAGATCCAAATTACTGTCATGTATACTATGTGGACCTTAAACCCAAGGTTACCGATGCTAAGATCTTTGAAGAGGGTGGAGACCATGTAAATGGTTGGGGAACTATGCTTATTGGAGGAATGAGACTGGGAGGTACTCCTATTGAAGTCAACGGTGAAACTTACAGATCATCCTATTTTGCTTTAGATATAACCAACCCATTGAATCCCAGGGTAATGTGGGAATTCAACGATGTGGATCTCGGGTATACATATTCTTACCCTGCGGTATTGAAAGTAATGGACGATACAGGATCGGAAAAATGGTTTGTAGTTTTTGGATCTGGTCCTACCACCTTTGATGGGACAAGTGGACAGAATGCCTATGTGTATATTCTGGATCTTGCCTCAGGGGAACTACTGAGAAAATTCGAATTACCGGAGAACGATGCCTTTTGTGGATCACCTGTATCTGTGGATGTGAAACTCGATTACAGCGTGGACGTGATTTACATTCCCGTGACGTATAAGCAGGGTAACAATGTATTGGGCACCATGTATAGAATAAACACATTAAACGAGCTTGATCCGGATAGCTGGCAAATTTCAAAAGTCATAACATTGGATAGGCCGTTAACTGCTCCTGCAGGAATCTCTATGGATGAACAAGGCCATTTATGGGTGTTCTTTGGAAGTGGAAAATATATTAGTGATGTTGATGAGCAAGATTTCAGCACAAATTATTTTGTAGGAATAAAGGATGAGTACTGGGAGGATGGAGATCCCTCCGGTGGTCCAAGTTATTCTCTGAATGACCTCTTTGATGCAACCAATGTAACGGTAATGGTAGATACAACCACAGGAGAGGCTACTGTTACCAATGTGGTGGGTCTGAGGGATACCACATTTGATGTTTTCGAAGAGTATGTTCAGGAGAATTATCACGGATGGTATGTAAGGCTCTCCAGTAGTGAAAGAGTCCTTGACCATCCATTGATCCTTGGAGGTGCTGTACTCTTCACAAGCTTTATTCCAACGGATGATCCTTGCGGTTTTGGTGGACTGGGTTATCTGTATGGAGTTTTCTATAAGACGGGAACAGCTTATTCTAAGCCCATTCTAGGAGTGGAGTCAGGAGTGGCCACCACCAAGCTCAATATTGGCCAGGGTATGCCCTCTTCCCCCAGCGCCCATGTAGGTACAGGAGAGGGAGCCACAGCTCTTGTCCAAACCAGTACTGGAGAAATTGTACAGGTGTCAATGCCTCTACCTTACAGGGTAAAAAGTGGTGCAAGAATCTGGAGAGCAGTAACCTTTTAAAGGAGGTTAAAAATGAATGCAATAATAATATTATTTTTGATTGGTCAGGTTTCCATCGGGACTCAGGGAGGAAGAGCAAAGATTCTTGGAGAAAAAGAAATTCCAAAGGAATCCATGGAGATATTACAGAGTATCAGGGGGAGCGTATATATGGGAGTTTCGCGGGATTCAGCCTATATTTTTCTGAATGAAACCCCAATAAAAGTGGATAAAGGCAAATTTAATTTTCGTGACCTTCCAAAGATCGGAGAAATGGTATATGTAAGGCTTGAAAAACGAGGTAAAGAGATGGTGGCCGTAAAAGCGGGCCGGACGCTTCAGGATGTCCTGAAAAAGAAAGCGGAGGAATATTACAAATGATGATACTGGTCGTAATCTTGGTTGCCATAGTTATTCTTCTTACACTCTATGGAGTGTCAATATACAATTCTCTTATAAAGCTTCGAAATATGGTAAGAAATGCCTGGTCCGATATTGATGTACAATTGAAGAAAAGGCATGACCTTATACCTAATCTTGTTGAGACTGTTAAAGGATATGCTGCTCATGAAAAAACCGTCCTCGAAAATGTCACAAAAGCCAGATCTATGGCTGCACAGGCAAAGGGACCAGAAGAGAGCGCACAGGCAGAAAACATGCTTACCCAGGCTTTACGGCAACTATTTGCTGTTGTGGAAAACTATCCTGATCTCAAGGCCAACCAGAATTTTCTTGCTCTGCAGGAAGAATTACGTAATGTAGAGAACCAGATTCAGGAAGCCCGAAGGTATTATAACGCGGTAGTACGAGATTACAACATAAGAACCGAATCATTCCCCTCCAATATAATTGCTTCCATATTTAACTTTAAAAAAGAAGAGTTTTTTGAAATCGAGGAGCCTGAAGAAAGGGAGGTTCCAAGGGTTCAGTTTTGAATTAGTGTGTATCCAGGTATTTTGAAAGTGTCTCCTATTTCTATATGATGATGTTGAAACCAGCCTTCGTTGGTTTCAATTGCTAGGGAGGCTTTTTTTCTCGAAGTATGGGGTTTTTCATCCAGGGGTCTCATTTTTTGTATATCGACGATTATTCCCTGAGAGTCAAGGAAAGCAATGGATAGGGGAATATAAGTGTTTCTCATCCAGAAGGATAGATAGTCTTCACCCGGGAATACAAACAGCATGCCTGTGCTTTCTGGAAGAGACTCACGAAACATAAGTCCTTTTTTTATTTCTTCCGGAGTTTCTGCCACTTCCAAGTAGAGGATATTGCCTTTACAGGTTGCTTTAATATGAAATATTTTTTTACTCTCTTTATCTTTTGGATTGTCAGTGGAACAGGCTAAAAGAAATAAGATCAAAAATAATTTCAAACTATCTTTTCTCACGAATCCTTGCTTTTTTACCCTTTCTTTCCCTTAAATAGTAAATCCTGGCCCTTCTAACTCTTCCTCTTCTCAAAACCTCTATTTTTTCAATAACAGGTGAGTGGAGGGGG